>QFCE01000546.1_pt1:782500-883832 | contig 883832 bp, 771 predicted proteins | sample 5346091 | NCBI WGS metagenome assembly QFCE01 (sample SAMN09062252, study PRJNA434731) | Human gut metagenome, whole genome shotgun sequencing project. | isolation source: stool timepoint A chromium assembly | host: Homo sapiens | collected 2015
CGGGGCCTAAGGCGAGGTCAAAAGACGTAGCCGATGGACAACAGGTTTAGATTCCTGTACCGCATATAAACAGAACTGTGGGGACGCATGGGGAGAGCATGGGCCGGGAATGGAAATACCGGTGCAAGCGAAGGAGGTGTGCAGCCGGCAAATCCGCTGCATGAGCCGAAAGCGTGACGCGGAGCGAAATGAAAGTAGCGAAGCATGTGAGCCCTGTGCCGAGAAAAGCCGCTATAGCTTTATATGTGCCCGTACCGTAAACCGACACAGGTGGATGAGGAGAGAATCCTAAGGCCGGCGGAAGAAGTATTGTTAAGGAACTCGGCAAAATGACCCCGTAACTTCGGGAGAAGGGGTGCCCACGGGAGTGGGCCGCAGAGAATAGGCTCAAGCAACTGTTTAGCAAAAACACAGGTCTATGCGAAACCGAAAGGTGAAGTATATGGGCTGACGCCTGCCCGGTGCTGGAAGGTTAAGAGGAGAGGTCAGCGTAAGCGAAGCTTTGAATTTAAGCCCCAGTAAACGGCGGCCGTAACTATAACGGTCCTAAGGTAGCGAAATTCCTTGTCGGGTAAGTTCCGACCCGCACGAAAGGCGTAATGATTTGGGCACTGTCTCGACAATGCACCGGTGAAATTGAAGTACCAGTGAAGATGCTGGTTACCCGCGCCAGGACGGAAAGACCCCATGGAGCTTTACTCCAGTTTGGTACTGGGATTCGGTACTGCACGTACAGGATAGGTGGGAGACTTTGAAACTTGAACGCCAGTTTGAGTGGAGTCGCTGTTGGGATACCACCCCTGCAGTATTGGGTTTCTAACCAGTCACCGTGATCCGGTGATGGGACAATGCCAGGCGGGGAGTTTGACTGGGGCGGTCGCCTCCGAAAGGGTATCGGAGGCGCTCAAAGGTTCCCTCAGAATGGTCGGAAACCATTTGAAGAGTGCAAAGGCAGAAGGGAGCTTGACTGCGACACCGACGGGTGGAGCAGGTAGGAAACTAGGACTTAGTGATCCGGTGGCATAAAGTGGGATTGCCATCGCTCAACGGATAAAAGCTACCCTGGGGATAACAGGCTTATCACTCCCAAGAGTTCACATCGACGGAGTGGTTTGGCACCTCGATGTCGGCTCATCGCATCCTGGGGCTGTAGCAGGTCCCAAGGGTTGGGCTGTTCGCCCATTAAAGCGGTACGCGAGCTGGGTTCAGAACGTCGTGAGACAGTTCGGTCCCTATCCGGCGCGGGCGGAGGATATTTGAGAGGAGCTGTCCTTAGTACGAGAGGACCGGGATGGACGGACCACTGGTGTATCTGCTGTCGGCCAACGGCATGGCAGAGTAGCCAAGTCCGGAAGGGATAAACGCTGAAGGCATCTAAGCGTGAAGCCCCCCTCAAGATGAGATATCCCTCACAAAAGTGGGTAAGATCCCTTGAAGACTACAAGGTAGATAGGGCAGAGGTGGAAGTGTGGCAACACATGGAGCTGACTGTTACTAATCGATCGAGGGCTTGACCAAAGCGGAGAAAGACGGCAGGATGTAGGAAGTGGCATGGAGCAGACTTGTCTGCGGATATGGCACTTGGTACAGACGGAGTTTTGCGTAGCAAAATCATCGAGATGAAGCGAAGCGGAATCGAGATGACCGGCTTTCAAAAACGTTTGATTCTTGGACTTTGTATGAAGTTTTGAATGTATAGTGGAATACAATTGACTCGGGGTGTGGCTCAGCTTGGCTAGAGCGCCTGGTTTGGGACCAGGAGGTCGCAGGTTCGAATCCTGTCACCCCGACTGATATGCGGGTGTAGTTCAATGGTAGAACACCAGCCTTCCAAGCTGGATACGTGGGTTCGATTCCCATCACCCGCTCTATTTTTTTTCTTGATTTAAGTAATTGAAAAGCCTTTGTGGAAAGAATTTTCTGCAAGGGCTTTTTAAATTTACTTGAAGAAAAGCGGTGGCTTTTATATAATCAAAGGGTATGCTTGATGGATTGACAAACCGTAATCAGAAAGACACGGCGTAAAAACGAAAGAATCCGCCAAAAGAGCAGAAACAGAAAGAGGACATACGAATGATACAGTTTACCGGATATGATTTATTGTGGCTATTTTTTATATATTCTTTTGCGGGCTGGGTGATAGAGACAGCCGCGGCAACATTTATGCACCGGAAATTTTCCAACCGTGGGCTGGTAAATGGTCCGCTGTGTATCCTGTACGGTGTGGGAGCTGTTGCAATGTCTGTGGGCTTGCAGGAGCTGACCGGGCTATGGCTCTTTTTATTTGCATCCCTGTATGCAGCAGTTACAGAGTTCGTCGCTGGAAAGTTAATTGAGAGGTTTTATCATAAACGCTGGTGGGATTATAGTAAGAGTAAATGGAACTTAGACGGTTACATCTGTCTCCCGGTTTCCCTGATAAAAGGTGCATTGGGTTATGTTGTGGTGAAGTATGCCAACCGGTGGGTATTCCGATTGCTTGCGATACTGCCACAGCTTTTGGTACATATTGTTCTGCTGGTGCTGATCGGTGTGCTTGTGGTGGATGTACTCGCCTCCTATCTGCTTGTGACAGGAAAGAGCAGACACCCAGAGAAGTGGCTGGAAGCAAATAACAAAATCGATCGTTTCCGCATCAGGCTTGGCAATAAGATTGCAGGATCGATTGAAAAACGAATGACAAAAGCCTACCCGAAGGCAAGCTTTGTGGAAAAGGTCACAAAGGATAAAACCGTTTTTGCAAAGGGCTGTGATTTTTATAAAATCGTGATGTTATTTTTTGTGGGAGCATTCCTGGGAGATATCACGGAGACAATTTTCTGCCGCATCACAGCAGGGGTGTGGATGAGTCGCAGCAGTGTGGTGTGGGGACCATTCAGTATCGTGTGGGGACTTGCGATTGCAATGGTGACGGCAATGTTATATAAATATAAGGACAGAAGTGACGGATTTCTGTTCTGGACAGGCACTTTTTTAGGCGGTGCTTACGAGTATCTGTGCAGTGTATTCACGGAGCTGGTATTTGGAAAAGTATTCTGGGATTACAGCTGGATGCCGTTTAACCTCGGCGGAAGGATTAACCTGTTGTACTGCTTTTTCTGGGGAATCGCAGCCGTTGTGTGGTTTAAGATTCTGTATCCGAAAATTTCAGGATTGATAGAAAAAATTCCTGTTGTGATCGGTAAGACAGTGACATGGATGCTGATCGTATTTATGTGCTGCAATGTTGTGGTGTCCTGCATGGCGTTAATACGCTATGATGAGAGAGGCAGACAGGTGGAAGCGACGCAGAACTGGCAGGTGTACATGGATGAGCATTATGATGACGCAAAGATGGCGCGCATTTACCCGAACGCCAAGACAAAATAAGAGGAAAAACAATGAAATTAATTAAAACAGAGGAAGCGGTCGGTCATGTTTTATGTCATGACATGACGCAGATCATAAAGGGTGTCACGAAAGACGCGAGATTCCGCAAGGGGCATATTGTGACAGAAGAGGATATCCCGGTGTTATTATCCATGGGAAAAGAAAATCTCTATGTGTGGGAGAAGAACGAAAACATGCTTCATGAGGATGAGGCGGCAGAGATCCTGCGTGAGATCTGTCAGGGAGAACATATGCATGCCTCCCAGCCGAAAGAGGGGAAAATCGAGCTTACCTCGGACATTGACGGAATTTTAACAATCAATGTGGAAAAACTACTGGCAGTCAATTCACTCGGTGAGATGATGATCGCAACGAGACATTCCTACACCCCGGTGAAAAAGGGGGCGAAGCTTGCGGCAACCAGAATTATCCCACTGATCATTGAGAAAGAGAAAATGGAAGCAGCAAAACGGTGTGCGGGCAAAGAGCCGCTTATCAATGTGCTTCCATATAAATTAAAGACGGCGGCGCTTATCACGACGGGCGGTGAGGTGGCAAAAGGACTGATCCGGGACACCTTTTCCGATGTGGTCATTGGGAAGCTGAAAGCCTATGGCATTGAGACGGTAGAGCATTGTTATCCGGGGGATGACGAGGCGCTTATCACGGAAAAAATAGCAGAGTATAAAGCAAAAGGTGTGGATATGATCTTATGCACCGGAGGCATGAGTGTTGATCCGGACGACCGCACGCCGGGGGCAATTAAGCGTTCGGGAGCGCAGATCGTCACCTACGGTGCGCCGGTGCTGCCGGGAGCCATGTTTCTGCTCGGATATTTTGAGGACGGCACGCCGGTCATGGGATTGCCGGGCTGCGTGATGTACGCAAAGAGCACTATTTTTGACATTATGCTGCCGAGGATCGCAGCCGCGATCCCGGTGAAAGCGGAAGATTTTTATGTGCTGGGACATGGGGGCTTATGCCTTGGATGTGCAGAGTGCAGATTCCCGGACTGTTCTTTTGGAAAGGTTTAAAGAGGTATGGAATGGAATCATTTTGATGAGAATGGCAATGCCGTGATGGTGGATGTCTCCGGAAAAGAGATCACAGAGCGCATTGCGGTGGCGAGCGGCAAGATCCGTGTGAATGACGCAGTGATGTCTGCGATCGTCAACCACACGGCAAAAAAAGGCGATGTGCTGACCGTAGCGCGTGTGGCAGGAATTATGGGAACAAAACAGACGTCAAATCTGATCCCGATGTGTCATCCGCTCTGCCTGAATAAATGTACCGTTGATTTTGAGGTAAAGGAGGCGGAAAACATCATAAAGGCACTGTGCACGGTCAAAGTTTCCGGGAAGACCGGAGTGGAGATGGAGGCGCTGATGGGCGTGAATGTGGCGCTTCTGACGATTTATGACATGTGCAAGGCAATGGACCGCGCAATGGAAATTTTTGACGTTCATTTAGAGAAAAAAGACGGTGGAAAATCCGGGCTTTTTGAGAGAAGTAAGGAAAGAGAACAATGTTAGATCAATACAGCCGCAATATCGACTATATCCGTATTTCGGTCACAGACCGCTGTAATCTGCGCTGTATTTATTGTATGCCGCAGACGAGTAAGACGTATCTGAGACAGGAAGAACTTCTGACTTATGACGAGATCGTAAAACTTGCGGGAATTTACCGGAGTCTTGGAATCAAAAATGTAAAGCTGACCGGGGGTGAGCCTCTGGTGAGGGAACATGTTGAAGAACTTATTTTCCGGCTGAAAAAGGAATGCGGCATGGAAAAAGTGACACTGACGACGAACGGGATCCTTTTGGAACAACAGCTGGATGGTCTTGTAAAAGCGGGACTCGATGGTGTGAATATCAGTCTGGATACATTAAACCCGGAACATTACAATTCCCTCACAGGAGGATGTCATGTGGACAGGAATCCCTCTGACGGTAATCTGGAAGCAGTGTTGCGGGGAATGCGAAAGGCTCAAAAACAGGCAGGGATCTCTGTAAAAGTGAATTGTGTGCTGATGCACCAGACCAGAGAGGAACTGCTTGCGCTGGCAGAACTTGCAAAAGACGGCGTAAATGTCCGTTTTATCGAACTGATGCCGATCGGTCAGGGAAAAGAAAAACATACATTAAAAGAGGCAGAGGTGAAGCACATACTCAGTGAAACTTATGGGACGATCAGACCGTGCGGGGAAAAACTTGGCAGCGGACCGGCACATTATATTGAAATTGATGGATTTGAAGGAAAAATTGGATTTATCAGTGCAATTTCACATAAATTCTGTAGTGGATGTAATCGTGTCCGCATGACGGCGGACGGTTTTTTAAAACCATGTCTGCAATATGAGACAGGAATGGATCTGCGCACGCTGTTAAGAGACGGCGTTTCGGATGCGGAGTTAAAAGTGCAGATTGAAACGATTATCACACAAAAACCGAAGTGTCATCATTTTGGGGAAATCAATGAGCCGGAGCGGACAGAACACAGAGGAATGTCGGAAATTGGAGGCTAGTACAGAGACACAATCTTTGCAGGTTGTGGGAAAGGCTGGGTTTTTAAATGGGAAAAGTAAGGGCTGTGTGCATCAGTGAAAAGCGCGGCACACAGAAGAAAAATATAGAATCCGCAGTATTTGTGGAGAACTGGGGCATTGAGGGAGATGCCCATGCAGGAAACTGGCACAGGCAGATTTCCTTATTATCAGAGGAAACGATCGCCGCATTTAAGGCGCGTGGTGCAGAGGTTACAGATGGGGCTTTCGGAGAAAATCTCGTCGTGAGCGGCTATGATTTTACAAAGTTCCCGGTCGGGACAAGGTTTACGTGCAAAGATGTGGTGCTGGAATTAACGCAGATCGGAAAAGAATGTCATCACGGCTGTGAGATTTTTCAGAAAATGGGAGAGTGCATCATGCCGACAAACGGCGTGTTTGCGAAAGTGCTTCACGGCGGAAAAATCAGTGTCGGGGATGAATTTCATGTGCAGTACCGGGCGGCAGTCATCACGTTAAGCGATACCGCTTCTAAGGGAGAGCGGGAGGATGCGAGCGGAGCGGCGGTCGAAGAAATTGTGGGAAAAGAGGGCTATGAGGTGGTTTTCAAAAAAATCATCCCGGATGATGGAGATACGCTGACAGCACTGTTGTGTGAACTTTCGGATGAAGATAAAGCGGATCTGATCTTAACGACAGGTGGAACAGGTTTTTCCAAAAGAGACAATACGCCGGAGGCAACCATGCGTGCAGTTGAGCGCGACACACCGGGAATCTCAGAAGCCATGCGCTATTATTCCCTGCAGATCACGCCGAGGGCGATGCTCTCCAGAGGCGTGTCGGGAATCCGGAAAGAGGCATTGATCGTCAACCTCCCGGGAAGCCCGAAGGCGGTAAGAGAGTGTCTGGAATATGCGATCGGTGCACTGACGCATGGAATTGATATTTTAAAGGGAAATACCGGAAATTGTGCGGGAAAATAAAAGAATCATAAATTTGCAAACAATTTGCAGTTTTATATAAAAACAATCAGAAGAAAGATGTGGAAAAATGATGAAAAAGTTGACAGCAGTTCTATTACTGACAGCTATGACCGCAGGACTTGCAGCCTGTGGCAGCAATAAAGGAGCAGATACAAACACAGATACTCCGGCACAGAATGAAAGCACAGAGGAAGCTGTGACAACAGAAACATCCGGTGCAGCACAGAATGCAGACATTCAGGGAACGATCACACTGGCGGCAGCCGCAAGTCTGGAAAAATCTTTTACAGAGCATCTGATCCCAATGTTTGAGGAACAGTACCCGGAAGTATCCATTGAAGGAACGTATGACAGTTCCGGAAAATTACAGTCACAGATTGAGGCTGGCGCAGATGTGGACATCTTCTTTTCCGCAGCATTAAAACAGATGGAGGCATTGCAGGAGGAGGGCTATATCGCAGAGGATGCATCGGTGGACCTTCTGGAAAATAAAATCGTTCTGATCGTTCCGGCAGGAAAAGAGAGAGGTTACACTTCTTTTGAGGACATCGTGAATGCAGATATGATCGCAATCGGTGATCCGGAGAGTGTTCCGGCAGGACAGTACGGCAAAGAGGCATTGGAGAATCTGGATCTCGGGAGCAGTGTGGAAGGTAAATTAAGTCTTGGAACTAACGTGACAGAGGTATTAAACTGGGTGGCTGAGGAAAGTGCAGACGCCGGGATCGTTTACGCAACAGACGCAGCTTCCATGACTGACAAGGTTTCAGTTGTGGCAGAAGCACCGGAGGAAAGTGTTTCCAGAGTCATTTATCCGGTGGCGGAGTTAAAAGAGACAAAGAACAAAGACGCAGCAGAGGCATTCATGGAGTTTTTACAGTCCGGTGAAGCGCTAGACGTATTCAAGGCGGCAGGATTTTCTGTCAACGCACAGGAATAAGACAGGATAGTAATTCAGGAGGCATAAAAATGGATCTTTCTCCGGTATGGATCTCGTTAAAAACATCGGTCGTATCGATCATCATCACATTTTTTCTGGGGCTTTGGGCAGCACGGGGCGTTGTGTCTGTCCGTTCCACAAAAGCAAAAGCATGGCTGGATGGATTGCTGACACTGCCGCTCGTACTGCCTCCGACCGTAGCGGGCTTTTTTTTGTTATATCTGTTTGGAGCAAAAAGACCGGCCGGTATCTTTTTAGAAAAAGTATTTCATTATAAAATCGTGTTCAGCTGGCAGGCAACCGTTCTGGCGGCTGTCGTAATCTCGTTTCCACTGATGTACCGCTCGGCGAGAGGTGCGATCGAGCAGGTCGATGCAAATCTGATCTATGCGGGCAGAACACTTGGCATGAGTGAGCGCACCATTTTCTGGAAAATTGTCCTGCCGCAGGCAAGACCGGGAATCCTCTCCGGCGGCGTGCTCGCATTCACAAGAGGGCTCGGTGAATTCGGAGCGACTGCGATGATCGCCGGGAATATTGCAGGAAAAACAAGGACGCTGCCACTCGCCATTTATTCTGAGGTGGCAGCCGGGGATATGGATACCGCAGGAAAATACGTGTTGATCATTGTTGCTTTTTCCCTGCTCATCGTGGCAGGAATGAATCTGCGTGGAGAGAAAAAAGATGAGTTTACAGGTGGAGATCGAAAAAAAACTAAATGACAAGGTGCTGTCTGTTTCTTTTGATACTGAAGGAAAACAGGGAATCACCGGAATCCTCGGTGCGTCCGGCTGTGGCAAGAGCATGACGTTAAAATGCATTGCCGGCATTGAGACACCGGATCGTGGGAAAATTGTTTTGAATGGCAGGGTATTGTTTGATTCCGGTAAAAAGATCAATCTGTGCGTGCAGGACAGACATGTCGGTTATTTATTCCAGAATTATGCACTGTTTCCGAACATGACGGTGGAGAAGAACATTGCAGCCGGTTTTCAGTATCGTCCCGGTCAGAAAATGACTGCGGAGGAGATAAAAAAGCAGACGGCAGACTATATGGAACTGCTGCATGTGACAGAGTTAAAATCCTCTTATCCGGGGAAATTATCCGGCGGGCAGCAGCAGCGTGTGGCGCTGGCGAGAATCCTTGCGTCAGACCCGGAGGTTTTGATGCTGGATGAGCCTTTCTCTGCGCTGGACGCATTTTTGAAAGAAAAATTGCAGTTGGAACTGTTGGAACTTTTGTCCGGTTATGACAAAGACATTCTGATGGTGACGCACAGCCGCGATGAGATTTACCGTTTCTGTGAGCATATGCTGATCGTGGAGGATGGCAGACAGGCGGGATTTGGTATCACAAAAGAGATTTTTAAAAATCCCGGCACACCGGCGGCAGCGAAGCTGACAGGCTGCAAAAATATTGAAAAAATCGAGAGAGTGGACGACCATACGATGGTTCTGCCAAACTGGAATACAACGGTCTGCGTAAAGGGCATGATCCCGGAAAATACGACACATATCGGCATCCGCGCACATTATTTAAGACTGCCGGAGAATGGACAGCGTGAAAATCTGGTGGAGTGCCAAAACGGAAAGATCCTCGACGATCCTTTTGAACTGGTGGTTGTTTTCGAACATGATGTCTGGTGGAAAATCCCGAAAGAAAGCTGGCAGAAAGAATATCAGGAAAAAATGCCGCAGTATCTCGCTATCCCGGAGGAGAGTATTCTATATCTGCACGGATAAAACTTGCAAACTGTAAAGTTATTTTTTATAATAAAAATAACATGTGCTTAGGAAGTGTAAATGGAACGGAGGAAGAACAAATGCCGGAAAATACGCAGAGAGTGAGCGTTGGTGGATTTTCTTTTGAAAATAAGGATGAAGCAGAACAGGCGAAAAAGGAAATCGAGGGGATCAGATATATCAAGACCAAGACCGATATGAATGATCCGGAGGTCATATTGCAGGTTTATAACAAAATGATCGGACAGAAACTGTTTGAAACAGCAGTCGGATACAGTTATTTAAAGGATCTGCAGGAATACCTGACGACAATTCCTTTTATCAAAAATGAAGATATCCTGCCGATTCCGGTCACACATCCGAGACTTGAGGAAAGCTTAAAAAAGCAGAAGCGTGAGATCGCACAGAAGGAACGTGTGCGGGCGGTCAGGGCGAGACAGCGTGAAAAAAATCTTGCAAAGATTGACAGGAAGGCATTAGAGACAGAGTCCTCCGGAAAATTGAAGATTTCCCTGTGTGTGAATGCAATCCTTGTGGTGTGCGTTGTGGCAATGTTTGCCATGGCGCTGACGAGCGACAGTCCGACAATCGTGGACTATCAGTCGAAACTTTTAAACCGCTATGCATCCTGGGAGCAGGAACTGACGGAGCGGGAAAAGGCAGTGAGCGAAAAAGAACAGGAACTTGGGATCCAGGTGGATACAGAACAGACAGATTTCACAGATTAGCCATAAAATCGTGATATTTTTAACAGAGAACAGACGTAACCGGAGGACGATATGGAGAGATTAAAGATTCTTGTAGTAGATGATGAGAGCAGGATGCGTAAACTGGTCCGCGACTTTTTAGTGCGGGAAGATTATGAAGTGTTAGAAGCCGGAGACGGTGAGGAGGCACTGGATATTTTTTATAAAGAAAAGAATATCGCACTGATTATTTTAGACGTCATGATGCCAAAGATCAACGGATGGGATGTCTGCCGTGAAGTGCGTGAAACATCCAAAGTTCCGATTATTATGCTGACTGCAAAAAGCGATGAGAGCGATGAACTGACCGGATTTGAACTTGGAGTGGACGAATACATTTCCAAACCATTTTCACCGAAAATCCTTGTGGCAAGGGTAAATGCACTGCTTCGCAGAAGCGGGCTGACTGCCGGAAATGATGAAAAATTTGTTGAGGCGGGCGGTATTAAACTGGATAAGACAGCGCATCTTGTGACCGTGGATGGTAGACCGATCGAATTAAGCATTAAAGAATTTGAACTGCTGGACTATTTTATGGAGAATCAGGGAATTGCACTATCCCGTGAAAAGATATTGAACAATGTGTGGAATTATGATTACTTTGGAGATGCGAGGACAATTGACACACATGTCAAAAAACTCCGTGCCAAAATCGGGGAAAAAGGAGAGTATATCAAGACAATCTGGGGTGTTGGCTACAAGTTTATAGTGGAGTAGGGTGCTGCCGATTATTGGCAAAACTGATTGACATTACAGGATGGTTGTCATAATATGAAGAGAGATAAAAAAGGGTCACTGACCCGCGAACTTGCAGTGATATTAGTCGGACTTGTCGCAGGGACGATTATGTTATGCTGGTTTATCAATACTTCCTTTTTGGAAAAATATTATATGCTGAACAAGCAGGATTCGCTGATTGACGGATATGATGTGATCAACGGTGCCAGTGAGACAGGTGAACTGAATTCCAGTGAGTTTGATGTCACTTTTGACAATCTGTGTGCCAATGGTAATATCGCAGTTATGATCATCAGTTCCAACCGTGCGATCGTGAGGTCTTCGGTGAATGACAATCAGGTCATTCTGATGGAATTTATGAATATTTTGTTTGGTGATGACAGAAGCCAGACCGAGATTTTACAGAGATCAGACAATTACGTCATACAGAAACAGACAGATACAAGGTTATCATCTGAGTACATGGTTCTTTATGGAACACTTTCCAATGGAAATCTGATCCTGATGCGTACCGCAGTGGAGAGTATCCGTGAGAGTGCAAAAATTTCAAATCAGTTTCTGGTTTACGTGGGCGTTCTGGCAATTGCGATCAGTGCGATTGTCACAGTGTTTGTGTCTAAGAGGATAACAACACCGATCTCAGAACTCACGGACATATCAAAAAGAATGACAGAGCTTGATTTTGATGCCAAGTATGTTTCCAGAGGACACAGAAAAAATGAGATAGATGAACTCGGTGAACATTTTAACCGTTTGTCATGTGCGCTTGAAAGCACGATCTCAGAACTTAAGAGTGCGAATAACGAATTAAAGCAGGATATTGAGAAAAAAACAGAAATCGATGAGATGCGCAAGGAGTTTTTATCCAATGTATCTCATGAGCTGAAGACACCGCTGGCGTTGATCCAGGGATATGCAGAGGGATTGCAGGCGTGTATCAATGATGATGCACAGAGTCGTGATTTCTACTGTGAAGTGATCATGGACGAGGCGGATAAAATGAATCAGATGGTCAAAAAACTTCTGACTTTAAACCAGTTAGAGTTTGGAAATGAAGTTGTTCCAATGGAACGCTTTAATCTGACAGAACTGATTCATGGAATTATTAATTCATCTTCTATTTTATTAGAGCAGAACGATATTTCGGTTACATTTGATGAGAGTGAACCGATGGATGCATGGGGAGATGAATTCAAGGTGGAAGAGGTTGTGACGAATTATCTGAGCAACGCGATCCATCATGCAGAATTTGATAAGAAGATCAGAATCTGGTATACAAGAAAAGACAGTGTTGTCCGGGTGAGTGTATTCAATACCGGAAAACAGATTCCGGAAGAAGATCTTGATAATGTCTGGATTAAGTTTTATAAAGTGGACAAGGCGAGAACGAGAGAATATGGTGGAAGTGGTATAGGACTTTCTATCGTAAAGGCGATCATGGAGTCATTTCACAGGGAATGTGGCGTGCTAAATCATGAAGACGGCGTAGAATTCTGGTTCGAACTTGACACGGAAAAGACGGGGCTTGATCGCGGACAGGCGGAGGATGATACAATATGAGAAGAAAAAAAATAGAAGGAATCTTATGTCTGACAGGCATGCTTTTGCTGACAGGATGTGGAACCAAAGCATATGATCTCACAGAGGCAGAGGAAAGTCAGATCGTCAATTATGCAGTACACGTTGTTTCCAAGCATAATTCATATCAGAAGGATGGTCTGGTCTATGTGGATCAGAGCGCGGAAGAAACAGAGCCGGAAGAGACTGTCACAGGCAGTGAGAGTGTGGATGGCACAGAAATAATGGATGAGACACCAGCCGGAAATACGCTGGAGGATGTATTTGGAGCGGATGGACTGGAAGTTGCCTATGGAGGAGTAAGCCTTGCCGGAAGCTATACAGAGTCGGATGTGCTTGATGTAAGAGCCTCGAACGGAAAACAGTTTATGGTGCTTGCAATCGATATGACCAATCCTACAGAAGAGGATATTACTCTGGATAATCTCACTTCAAAGGTAAAGTTTATAGCGGATTATTCTGCTGATGGAGCAGAGAGTACGCAGGTTTCTGCTTATACAACGATCATGACAACGGATTTTTCAACTTATGATGATGAGATCCCGGCAGGAGAGACAAAATCAGCGGTTCTTTTATTTGAGATACCGGATTCCGTGACAGAAGTTTCTGATATTGTGCTCCATGTGACAAGAGATGACACAACTTATGAAATAAAATTGTAAAAACAGGAAGAGTTATGATATAATAAAGACTGCCGAGCGAAGCGAGTGTAGATAACGATCATGAAGCTTTGCTTCATGATATAATGTGCGTAAGCAATGAGCAGTGCCAATCGAGCATATACAGATCGGACATGTTTGCATGGTGAGGTCTGTATATATCGAGAGTGATAGGGCGAATGCCCGACAGCCAGGAAAATCTCTGATTTTTCTGGCGTGCACTGCGGACTGAGGTTCATATATTAAATCAAATTAAAAAACAAGAGAACATATACGTGGGAGGAAGACACAATGGATACAAATATTCTTTTAGAGTCAGGTACAAATGAATTAGAAGTTCTGGAATTTACGTTAGGTGACAATTATTATGGAATCAACGTGGCAAAGATCAGAGAGATCCTTACCTATCAGCAGGTAACACCGGTTCCAAATGCACATCCTTGTGTGGAAGGAATTTTTATGCCGCGTGATACGATGATGACGGTTATTGACCTGAAAAAGTGTCTGGGAATGGAACCATCCGAGAAAAAGGGCTTATTCATTATCACAAACTTTAATAAATTAAACATTGCATTCCATGTAGATGAAGTGATCGGTATCCACAGAGTATCATGGGAGGACATCATTAAACCGGATTCTACGATCAACACGGAAGATAAGAGTGCTGCAACAGGGGTTATCAAGCTGGAAGGAAAATTAGTGGTGATCCTTGATTTTGAAAAGATAGTTACGGACATCAGCCCGGAAACCGGACTGAAAGTATCAGATGTGGAGGAGAGAACAGCCAGAGACAGAAGCGATTCTCCAATCCTCATTGCAGAGGATTCCCCACTGCTTGGAAAAATGATCTCAGAGTGTCTGAAAAAATCAGGATACACGAATCTGATCATGACAATGAACGGACAGGAGGCGTGGGATAAGCTGACTGAGTTCAAGAAGAAAGGAACAGTCCGTCAGGACGTACACTGTATCATCACAGATATTGAGATGCCTCTCATGGATGGACACAGATTGACAAAACTCTGCAAATCAGATGATGAGATCAAGAAGATACCACTTATTATTTTTTCATCTCTTGTGAATGAGGAGATGCGCAAAAAGGGAGAACAGTTAGGAGCAGATGCCCAGTTGACAAAGCCGGAGATCGGTATGCTGGTAGAGGCAATTGACAATCTGATCGATAAGAGCGTAGATTAAGTCAGAAAAAGGGGTGTGAGTTTTTTCACATCCCTGATTTACTATAATCGAAAAATAAATATATGATAGTTACAAAGAAATCAATAGCAGGAGAATATTACCATGAATGAATCAGAAAATTACCTGGATCAGTTATTAAATGCCGTCGATGGCAGATCTGATTTAAATGACAGTGATCCTGTAAATCCAGAAGAAATTGAGAGTAAAGAACAAATGCCACAGAAGAGTACAAGAGAGACAATTGATATTCCGGATTCCAATGATCTGTTTATGGATCAGTTTGAACAGGAACTCCGGAAAGATAATGATCCCGATGAATTTTTAAAACAGTTCGAGCAGGAATTAGACAGGGACGAAAGTTCACAGGGTGTGACAAAAGCAACACAGCCGATGCTTGATGATATTGACCAGATCATGGAGAGCGTGAATCAGGAAGCAGCAAATGATACAGCAGAGATGGCAGCATCGGCAGTGGAGAAAACAGCAGAGCAGAAAGAGGATACTGCCGAAGTAAAAAATGATAAGGATGCCAGTGAGGATGGAATTGATGATCTGGCAATCGATGATATCGGAATTGATGATTTTGGACTGGATAATTCAGAAACGGAAAACGAAAAAGCGGTATCAGATGAAGATGATGAATTAATGAGGATTCTGAGTGGAACAGGCGAAGATTCCGAAATACTGGAGGCAGACAATGCAAAAGCAGAAGTGCAGCCGGATGACGAGGTAAAAGAAGAAAAGAAGCCAAAGAAACAGGGATTTCTGGCAAAGCTGTCCAAGTTACTGTTCGGTGATGATGAACCAGATGAGGAAGAAATTTCCGGAATGCAGGCAGAACCTGCTGTTACTGAGATGTCTATGGATGATATGGACATCTTAAAAGAGTTAGAAGGTTCTTCGGACGGTGATAAGAAGGGCGGGAAAGAAAAAAAGAAAAAAGAGAAAAAGAAGAAAGAAAAAGCACCAAAGCAGCCGAAAGAGAAAAAAGTAAAACCAAAGAAAGAGAAGAAACCAAAGCCACCGGCAGAACCGGATAACACACCGCCGCTGCCAAAAGTGCCGGTGATCCTCGTTTTTGTGATGGCAGCATCCATTCTGGTACTTGTTTTGGCAGGTACACATTTACTCGGATATTCAAACAGTTTTGCAGATGCAGACCAGGCATTTGCAGAAGGAAGATATTCGGATGCTTTTCAGGCTGTGGCAGGGGAGAAAGTAAAGGAAAAAGACACGGATACCTATGAGAAATATCGTATTACAGCTATGGTTTCAGCAGAGTATGAAGCTTACGAGAGCATGATGGATGCAGAGGTTTACGATATGGCTCTGGATTCTCTGATCCGCACGGTGCAGCGATATGACAAGTATCTGCAGGATGCAGAGACTTATGGATGCAGGGGCGAGTTTGATAAGATTGAAAGTGCAGCAGAGACAGCATTACAGCAGGATTTTGGATTGACAGCAGAGGATGCAAGAACCATGTATGCACTGTCCAATAAAGAGACTTATTCCAGAGAAATTTATAAAGTATTAGAGAAGGCAGGCTTATCAGAGGTGACAGAATGATAGCAATCATTGACTATGATGCAGGAAATTTAAAAAGCGTAGAAAAGGCGTTACAGTTTCTTGGGCAGGAGTGCGTGATCACAAGAGCTTTTCATGAGATCAAAAAGGCAGACAAAGTGATCCTTCCGGGTGTTGGATCTTTCGGAGATGCCATGAGTCAGTTGAAGAAGTTTGAACTTGATAAGGTCATTCATGAAGTGGCGGCAGAACAGAAACCATTTTTGGGAATCTGTCTGGGATTACAGCTTTTGTTTGAAGGAAGTGAAGAGTCTGATGGAGTGGAAGGGTTACATCTGTTGGATGGAGAAATCCTTCGAATCCCGGAACAGGAAGGACTGAAAATTCCAAATATTGGATGGAATTCGCTGGATCTGCAGAACAATGGACGACTGTTTGAAAATCTGAATGGCAATCCATTTGTTTATTTTGTTCATTCCTATTATTTAAAAGCCAGAGAAGAGTCAATTGTCAAAGCAACCATCGAGTACAGCACACATATTCATGCGTCTGTGGAAAAAGATAATATTTTTGCATGTCAGTTCCATCCGGAAAAAAGTGGAACAGTAGGATTACAGATACTTTCTAACTTTGCAAAATTGTAGGAGGAACGTCAATGTTTACAAAAAGAATTATTCCGTGTCTGGATGTAAATCAGGGACGCGTGGTAAAAGGTGTTAATTTTGTTAACTTAAGAGATGCAGGTGATCCGGTAGAAATTGCGGCAGCGTATGATAAGGCAGGAGCAGATGAATTAGTATTTTTAGACATCACAGCAACGTCTGATGCGCGGGAGACTGTGGTCGATATGGTGCGAAAGGTCGCAGAAAAGGTATTTATCCCGTTTACCGTGGGTGGAGGAATCCGCACGGTAGATGATTTTAAGGCGTTGCTTCGCGAGGGAGCAGATAAGATCTCCATCAACTCATCTGCCATCAATAACCCGAATCTGATCAGTGAGGCCGCAGATAAATTTGGAAGTCAGTGTGTGGTTGTAGCCATTGATGCAAGACGAAGAGAAGATGGTTCCGGTTGGAATATTTATAAAAATGGCGGTCGTATCGATGTTGGCATGGATGCTGTTGAATGGGCGATGAAAGCAGACAGACTGGGTGCGGGGGAGATTTTGCTGACCAGCATGGACTGTGATGGCACAAAAGCCGGTTATGATCTGGAACTCACCAGAATGATCGCTGAAAATGTATCCATTCCGGTAATCGCATCCGGTGGAGCCGGAACAAAAGAGCATTTTTATGATGCGCTGACGGAAGGAAAAGCAGACGCAGCGTTAGCAGCTTCTCTGTTCCATTATAAAGAGCTGGAAATCGCTGATCTGAAAGATTATCTTGCAGGCCGGGGAGTTCCGGTGCGGCGCTGAAACATCAGACAACAGCCGGCTGGCTGTCCCGGACAAATGCAGTAGTACAGGAGAAATTCTAAGAAGGTAACAAAAATGTCAATGATTACAAATGACTGGCTGGATGAAATCCAAGGTGAATTCAAAAAGCCATATTATAGAGAGTTATATCAGTTTGTCCGCGATGAATACAGTAAAGCGGTGATTTATCCACCGGCGGACGATATTTTTAATGCAATGCATTTTACACCGTTAAGCAAGGTGAAAGTGCTTTTGCTTGGGCAGGATCCATATCATAATGTAAATCAGGCGCACGGATTATCTTTTTCCGTATTACCGGAGCAGAAAGAAATACCGCCTTCCTTACAGAATATCTATAAGGAACTGCATGATGATCTCGGCTGTTATATCCCGAATAATGGATATCTGAAAAAATGGGCAGATCAGGGTGTGCTTTTGTTAAATACAGTACTGACTGTGCGTGCACATCAGGCAAACTCCCATCAGGGACATGGCTGGGAACAGTTTACAGATGCAATCATCCAGGCTGTGAATGCACAGGACAGACCGATTGTATACATGCTGTGGGGAAGACCGGCACAGAGCAAAATTCCGATGCTGACCAATCCAAAGCATCTGATTTTGACAGCGCCGCATCCAAGCCCACTGTCTGCGTACCGGGGATTTTTCGGATGCAGGCATTTCAGCAAGGCAAATGAGTTTTTACAGGCGAATGGTGTGGAACCGATTGACTGGCAGATTGAGAATATATAAAAAAACAGATGGTGTTCTGCCATCTGAAAAAACCTCTGAAATGAGGAGTGCCCAGACACCAATGGCGTCTGGGCTATTATGAAAAAATTTATCAAGTATTAAAAACTTATTTCCGTTTCATTTATGAGTTTATTGTAACAGTAATATGTGAATAAAGTATGAACAATTGTTGAATAATTAAAAATTTTTGTGCAAAACTACAGAAATGACCTTGAAAAACTAATAAAATGAAGCTAAAATGACGATGTAATGATAAGAGAGAGGTAATTATGAGGGAGAATGCATAATTACACAACGATATTGTTTTACATGGATGATTGCTGATCAAAGGAGTGAGAAATATGGCAACAATTTCAGGATATGATTCATCTTCCATCGGCGTACTGTTTTCCAGTTTGAATTCAGGAAGTACGAAAACAAGTGCAATGTTTGGAACATCAGATTTACTTGGTATTAGTTATTCTGACTATGCCACAATCCAAAATGGAAGTTACACAAAGCTGATGAAGGCTTATTACACAAAGGAGGCATCGGGCGATTCATCATCTTCGTCTGTGTCTGCTGCTACATCGACTTCCAAAGATTCTTCCAAGACACTTGCAAATATCGAGAGCGCAGCAGAGGATTTAAAGAAGGCGTCTGAGGCACTGAGAACAAACGGAGATAAATCTCTGTTTACAAAGAAACAGACGACAGATAAAGATGGAAAAGTATCTTATGAGTATGATACAGACAAGATTTACAAGGCAGTCAGTGATTTTGTGGACAGCTACAACAAGATGTTAAAAGAGGGTGGGGATTCCAATACCAACAACATCTTAAGAAGTACAAAGTCCATGGTCAATCTGACAAAGGCAAATTCCAACATGCTCAGTTCTGTCGGCATCACAATCGGAACCGATAATAAACTTTCCGTTGATGAGACAGCATTTAAGAAAGCAGATATGAACACAGTGAAATCCTTATTCCATACGACTGGTGGATTTGGTTACCAGACATCGGTTCAGGCGGGTATGATTGAGAGTTATGCGAAGAGTGAGGCAGAGAAAGCCAACACTTACAATAAGTCAGGCTTGTATACATACAATTATACAACTGGAGAAATCTATAATACCACAACCTAAGCAGTTGCAAAATAAATAAAGACATGATATGTTATGAGAAGCTCATGAAAAATGGGTTTCTCATAATTTTTTTATGGCGGGAAAAGAGGTAAACTATGGCAAAAAAAGTAGTAGTAGGAATGTCGGGAGGCGTGGATTCTTCCGTTGCAGCATATTTATTAAAGAAGCAAGGGTACGATGTGATCGGTGTAACCATGCAGATCTGGCAGGACGAGGATGAATTTACACAGGAAAAAAATGGTGGCTGCTGTGGACTCAGTGCTGTTGATGATGCACGAAGAGTGGCAGACCGTCTGGAAATTCCGTATTACGTCATGAATTTTAAGCAGGAATTCAAAAAGAATGTCATGGATTATTTTACAGCAGAATATCTGAAGGGAAGAACACCGAATCCATGTATCGCATGTAACCGCTATGTGAAGTGGGAGGCATTATTAGACCGGAGTCTTGCTATTGGTGCAGATTACATTGCAACCGGACACTACGCAAGAATTGAGCAGCTTCCAAATGGCCGCTATGCAATCAAAAATTCTGTCACAGCCGCAAAAGACCAAACTTATGCGCTTTACAATCTGACACAGGCACAGTTATCGAGAACACTCATGCCGGTCGGAGATTACCATAAGGACGAAATCCGCCAGATTGCAGAAGAAATCGGGCTGATGGTCGCACACAAAAAAGACAGCATGGAGATTTGCTTTATTCCAGATGATGATTATGCAGGATTTATTGATAAAGAGTGTGGAAATCTTGTACCACCACCTGGAAATTTTGTATCCAAAGATGGGAAAATACTTGGCAGACATAAAGGAATCACACATTACACGGTAGGACAGAGAAAAGGTCTTGGAATTGCACTTGGTTACCCGGTGTTTGTGACAGAGATCCGCCCGGAGACAAATGAGGTTGTATTAGGTTCGAATGAGGATGTGTTTACGACAGAACTGTATGCGGATCATGTGAACTTCATGTCGATCCCAGACATTGAAGGCGAAGTGAAGTTAAAGGCAAAAATCCGCTACTCCCACAGTGGAAGTATGTGTAAAGTGACACGTACCGGAGAAGATCAGATTCACTGTGTATTTGAAGAACCGGTACGTGCAGTGACACCGGGACAGGCGGTTGTGCTTTACGATGGCGATTATGTTGCCGGTGGTGGAATCATCATCTGAAATTCTGTACGGAATCTTATGGAAAAATCTTATAAAAATTAAAGGCAGAATTAACAAATGAAGAATACTTTCTGGAAGAGAGAACGAATTGAGATCATGATTGCTCTGGCGTTATTTAATTATGTGTTTCTGGGAGCAGAATATTTATTTGACAATATGATGGCATTTCAGACGGATTCAGGTGGAGTGGTGCTGGCACAGAGTTATGTGCTCGGAAGCAGTACGGTTGGTTTTCTTCTGTTTGGCATACTGGATGGTAAACTGCGGGAAAGAGCAAAGAAGGCAGGCAGTGCTGGTACCGGAGTCCTCGCGGCTGTATGTCTTTGGGGGATCCAGGTACATCAGAGTTATGGAAGCATACTTGCAGCAGGACTGATTTTATATGTTGCTTGGAATAGCCGGAAGTCTGGTACACTACCGGGCAGCGTGCCGCTATGGTATGGAAGAACATCTGGCGGAAACGGTGGGGGTATCGTATGCAATCGGACTTTTTTTACAGTTTTTTGAAAATAATCTGATCCATAATGCAGCGGTGGAAGCAGTGATTTTGACTGTTGCATTCTGGGCACTTCTTTTTCTGGTGGAGAAAAGGAAGGTGGCGGGAAGCCTGATGGAGTGGAACCTATATGAGTCAGATCCCATCAGACATCCGTATGCAGTAGCAGTTACGCTCATTTTCACAGTCGCCCTTATGACCTGTATTTTTGCAACATTAGACAATGCAGTGACATTAGGGCATGCAGGTGGAAGTATGGATATCGGACAGTGGCCAAGATTGATCCTGGCGGTCAGCGGACTTGTGTCAGGCGTGTTGTTTGATTATGAAAAAGGCAGATACAGGAACCTTATCATGTACTGCGTGACGCTGCTTTCCACGGTGTGTATACTTGTGATCGTTTCCGGCGGCTCTTTTTTGCTTGGGCTGATCGTATTTTATCTGTCGGCAGGCTTCTTTGTTGTGTTTTTCTCGACCGGTTTTGTGCGGCTGGCGGGGTATATGAGAGTGCCGCAGTTTTGGGCTGGCATGGGAAGAGCAGTGAACAATCTCTGCGCCATACTCATTGGAAGTTTTTCAGTAGCACTGATCCGGTCCGGCGACAGTACGAAGATCATGATCGCATCGATCGGGTTATTTGTGCTGATCAGCATTGCGATTTATATTTACACGGTGATGGGACAGACGGATGTGGAATTGCCTGATCAGGAGCGGAAACAGGAAGAGGAGCAGGATTATTTTTCAGCATTTGCAGATACCTATGCGCTGACAGAACGGGAGCAGGAGGTGTTGAAAATGCTTTTGGCATCGGATGAGGAGGTGCAGGAGATCGCAAATAGGCTTTATATTTCAAGGGCAATGTTATATCGATATATTTCATCGCTCAACAAAAAAACAGATACAAATTCAAGGATTGGCCTGATCCAGTTTTATTATACATGGAAACCGGAAAAAAAGGCTGATCGTGACGATTGAGACATATGTAAACTCCCGGATCGTGCAATTTTATGTTAAGCTTTTTTTAGTATATTCCTGGTATGGAGATAGGAGGCTTGAATGAGACATAAGGTGCGTGATCTGGGAGCCTTTTTTTGTCTTGCGGTGATGTTGTTTACTGTAACTTCCTGTGGAAAAGAAGTGAGTGATCAGACGATCGCAGCGACCGAACAGAGTTCTGAAGAAAGACGTGTTCTATTTGTCATGGCAAGGGTGTGATCACGGATGATTGTATTCTCTGTCATGGAGCGAAGAAATGTACGGTATGTGGCGGAAGCGGAAAAGTGTAGAGAAGAGACCAAAAATGGGAGAATAAAATTACACTAAAAAGTAGTATAGGAGGAAAAGCAGATGAGAAAGGCGTGGAAGAAAGCAGTCAGTGTCCTGCTGATATTGGTACTGCTATTCGGTGTCCTGCCGGGGATGAACGTGTCGGCAGAGAATGAAGGAGGACAAGGAAGCGGTAATTCTGTAGAGATTACATTGGATAATGGGACTTATGATGATACCTACAAAAATAAATATGGTACAATCCAATATTCTACAAATTATCGTGATAACAGTACAAGTGCTGAGTGGAAAGAAATATCGGAGCTGACAGCGTCTGATAATCAGGGAAAGTCTAAATATACCATTCAGGGTGAGAATGTATATATTAAAATTACTTATGCACAAGGTAGCACTTATAAGGCGGCAATTCCAAACGGCGTAGAAGTGAAAGATGGTGTTCCGATTGAAATTACAGGCGGTCATATTGAGTTTACAGACACTTCCGCAGGTGGTGGAAGTCAGGGTGGCAATCCGCCACAGCCAACAGGGGTAAGCTTGCAGTTTGAAGGAAATGCATGGAGTTCGTATCAGAACATGAAATTATATGCAGGACTGGAATTATATGTAAATCCAGATAATACCGGGTTTGTTACGCTTACAGATCTGTTAAATCAAAATAAAGCAGCATTTGATGAGAGTGGAATGGTTTGCTTATTGGATGAATCGGTTACATCTGTATCCATATATGCACAGCTGGAAAAGAAGGATGAGTATAAGATACAGTTTCACGGAGCAACGCAGGCCGTAGGAACCAGTGAAGATACTGCTATCACGGTAAATGGTACTCAGCATATCCAGATCAATCGAAAATGCCTGACTGTTACATGGGCGTATGATGATACCTATGGGGAAGATGGCAGGATCGAACATGGAACAGCGGAAATTATTAAAATCAATGGTCAAGATGTGTCGCAAATGACATTTTCTAATTTCGCAAATAATCCGGGAGATAAAAGCGGAGGGCATCTTGCGGTAAAAAGAGATGATGTTGTTACCATTAAGTTGATCCCGGATTATGGTTATCAGTTGTCAGGGGCTTCCATCAATGGAGTTACGTTGGCACCACAGACGGAGGTATCAACCTTCACTTTCAAAATGCCGGATACCAACGTGCATTTTAAAGGAATCTTCACACAGACATCGGATGAAATTAATACATCAGCAACAAAAGTATCTTCTGCTTCTTTTGAAAATGGAGCAAACGCAGCTCCAAGTGGAAATCTGCGTCTTACTGTGGCTGACTCGAATGAAGATACAACAAATGCACTTGCACAGGTAGCAAATGCAGTAAGTGCAGAAGCAGTAAACCTGACCTTAGACCAGATTGTCAGCAAGGGAAATGGAAATAGCTGGGAGACTCCAGTCACGCAGTTCAGCCAGCCTGTAAAAATGAAACTAAAAGTGGCTGATTATGACACGGCGGCAGGATATGAGGTTGTAAGGGAGCATAACGGAAACCTCACAAAACTTACAACGTCTGTGTCGGAAGATGGTACGCTGACTTTTGAGACAAATCAGTTCTCAACTTATTTTATTGTGAAAACAGCAAAGAAAGCGGATAATGGTAATGCAAAAACGGAAAACAGTTCCAATACATCTTCCACAACTGCTTCTTCGGCTGCGGGATCTACAGATAATGCGATAACTGCACAGTCTGTAAGTGGAGAGGGAGTCCCTGCAATCAATATCGCAAGTGCAGCAGATCAGCTGCTGAATCTTGCAAAGTTAAGTGAAGACGAGAACAAGGCAGTAAAAGCCGGAAACAAGACGCAGTTTGTTTTGAGTGCATCTGGCACGACACCAACAAAAGAAGAGATTGCACTCATTCAGAGTGTTCTTGGAAACAATGTGATCGGACAATACTTAAATCTTAATTTAACATTGAAAATATCAGGAAGAGCGGATCGCCAGATTACGGATTTATCCGCACCAATGTATATAGCAATCACAATTCCGCAGAACCTTGTGAACCATGACAGCAGTATTGAACGCATTTACAGGATCGTCAGAATCCATGATGGTGTGGCAACACTGATCGATGGAACTTACGATGCAGCCACAAATCAGTTTACATTTGCAACAGATGGTTTCTCAACCTATGCCTTGGTATATGAGGATGTGAATATCACTCTGACAGGCAGATCGCCAAAAACAGGAGACAACTCCATGTGGATGGTATGGACGCTCATTCTCTGTGCAGGATGCAGTATTCTGTTTGCAGTAGGAAAGAGATACAAAAAAAGGGAATGGTAATCATGAAAAATAGGATCATGTAAAAAATCTGAAAGAGGTAAAAAGGGCGTGTGAAAAAACGAGAGTTTTTTCACACGCCCTTTTTATCTTATGCGAAACGACGTTAAAAAACATATTATCACTGCATCAGGCGTCTGCAATAAGTTCCACCGGACAATGGTCAGAGCCGTACACTTCCGTATGGATTCCGGCAGACTGCAGCTTTGCATCCAGACATCTGGAAGTGATAAAATAGTCAATACGCCATCCAGCGTTCTTCTCACGAGCCTTGAACCGGTAAGACCACCAGGAGTAGATGCCCTCTTTATCCGGATAAAAATAGCGGAAAGTATCTGTGAATCCGGAGTTTAACAGAGTGGTCATTTTTGCACGTTCCTCATCGGAAAAACCGGCATTTTTGCGGTTGGTTTTTGGATTTTTCAAATCTATCTCTTCATGTGCAACATTCAGATCTCCACAGACAATGACAGGTTTTACCTCGTCGAGCCTTTTCAGAAAGGCAAGAAAATCTTCTTCCCACTGCATGCGGTAAGGAAGTCTTGCCAGTTCGTTCTGGGAATTCGGAGTGTAACAGGTAACCAGATAAAAAGCATCGTATTCCAATGTGATGACACGCCCCTCATGGTCATGCTCTGGGATGCCGATGCCATAAGAGACAGAGAGTGGTTCGTGTTTTGTAAAAATGGCAGTGCCGGAATAGCCTTTTTTTTCGGCGTAATTCCAGAACTGATGGTAGCCGGGGAGATCAAGGGCAATCTGCCCCTCCTGTAATTTTGTCTCCTGGACACAGAAAAAATCTGCATCCACTTCATTGAAAAAATCTAAAAATCCCTTTTGCATGCAGGCGCGAAGTCCGTTTACATTCCAGGAAATAAATTTCATAGTTTTATCCATCCTTTTCCTGCGGCAGTGACCATGGAGGCATCTGCCGCTGATTTTTTTCTATATACTCTGACGCAGTGTGGGTTATTCTGTTGTATTGTGGTAATAAGTGTTTAGGCAACCAGAAGTTATTTGCCCAGATGAGCAAATTCTTCCTCCGTTTCCATTGTAGTCCATTTGCCGAATGCTTGAGAATCCAGTCTTGGAACATAGCCAAGATTCTTATATCCTAATTTCTTAAGCAATTCAATACTAGCTATATTTTCACATTCTGTAAAACTAATAAACTCCCATTCCGGAGCCATCTTGTGAAGATGTTCAGTCAAAACAGTTAAGGCTTCAAAAGCATATCCTTGTCGATGATATTTATAAGAAAAGGTATATCCGAGAGAAAATGTATGATCCTTTGGCATAACAACTATTTCACCAATCATTTCATTTGTATCCTTTAGTGCTACTGCTATCATACAAGGAAAATCAATTGATATCTCATCATTTCTTCGGCGTTCAATCAAACTTACAATTCCTTCATAGTCTTTTACCTGTCCTCTCTGATATCGAGCACATATTTCATTATTTCTATAATCAAATATTACATCCACATCATTTTGCAATACATTCCGAAGATGGAGTCTTTTGGTATCAATGGAAATCATCTATTTGTTCTCCTCTGTAATTTCAATCATTCACTTGTTCATGTAAATATGATTTGTCAAACTCATTAACACCATGATTCTATCATAATTAAATTTGAAAATCTATTTGATTCTATGAAAATTCATTCAAAGAAGTTGTACTTAAATTATGATGGGAATACAGATTGATTTCTGTCGTTATCCAATAGGCACTCCTCCCATAACCGTGAGTTCCATAACGTAAATTGCAGATTCTGCAGTGCAGTTCATAGCGTAAATTGGGCATGTATAAGCACCCTCCCACAAGTCACTCATAACGTAAATGAAAGAAAAACGGTATAAACAAATATTATTTTCTTTGTGAGCCATGGAGATGGGATTCTAACAATCATGGAAGCCTTTGCTGAACATGATTGTTGTTCAGAAGCCCATCGTAATGCCCGGCGAACAGAAACATAATATTTCGTTTATACCATTTTTCTTTTTCATTACATATAAATTTGCCTTGTGAGAGGGCGCTTATATCTGCCCCTCACAACCCATAAAAGCACTGCAGAATCTGCGACACTACGTTCGTTAAACTCCGGTATATTTCGATTTATTTTGCCAGCAGCATCATGATTTTATTGCTGCGCTCCACGAATTTTGTCATCTCATCTACAGATAACGGATGGTTGGAGAGCACAGCCAGATCGTATAACTGCTCGCAGAACATCGGAACGTTCTCGGAATCTTTGTGCTCGAAAATGTATTTTACAAGTTCGTTGTTAGCATTTAAAGTAAGTGTCTGGTCAGCAGCAAACATATTCATGTCCATGCCGCCCATACCGTTCATGGCATACATCTTCATCATATCCTGCATACGACGTCCTTCTTCGGAAAGTGTGATGATAGAAGAGATGTTCTCATTTTTCAGCTTCTCCACTTTCACAGTGAGTTTATCGTTGTTCAGAGCTTTTTTGAATACTTCTGTCAAAGCATCTGTCTCAGCTTTCAGATCTTCTGCAGAAGTCTCATCCTTTAAGGATTCTGTCACATCCGCATCAATACGCATGAATTTGTATTTTTCATTGCGCTGCTCTAACTGTGTGATGAAAGAGGTATCAATGTTGTGATCTAAGATCACTGCCTGCATGTTCTGTTCTTTGAAGAGCTTAATGTACTGACCCTGCTGGACTTTATCGGTAACATAGTAGATAACTTTACGTTCATCCTTTTCGCTGTCAGCAGAAGTGTCGCTGCCATCAGCAGTATTATCAGATGCAGCAGCATCGCCAGTGTTTGCAATTGGATTACCATCTTTGTCTAATACCTCCGCATCGTCTTTCTTTTCTTCTTCCTTCACTAATAATTCAGGAAGAGTCAGATACTTGTCATCTAAGTTTTTGAACAGGATGTAGTCGTTCATCTTGTCACAGAACTTTGTATCCTTTAAGCAGCCAAATTTGATAAATGGGCTGATGTCATCCCAGTATTTCTCATAGCTTTCCTTTTCGGTCTTGCACATGCCGATGAGTTTGTCCGCAACTTTCTTGGTGATATATTCGGAGATCTTCTTTACGAAGCCATCGTTCTGTAAAGCGGAACGGGATACGTTCAGTGGAAGATCCGGACAGTCGATCACACCTTTTAATAACATTAAGAATTCAGGAATGACTTCTTTGATGTTATCTGCGATGAACACCTGATTGTTATATAACTTAATGGTTCCCTCAATAGAATCGTATTCTGTATTGATCTTCGGGAAGTATAAAATTCCTTTTAAGTTGAACGGATAGTCCATGTTCAGGTGGATCCAGAACAGAGGCTCTTTGTAGTCTAAGAATACTTTGCGGTAAAATTCCTTGTATTCTTCGTCTGTGCAGTCTTTTGGATTCTTTGCCCACAATGGGTTGGTATCGTTCAATGGAACCGGACGTTTTACAATTTTTAATTTTTCTTTTGCAGGGGAAACTTCAACGACTTCTTTTTCACCGTTTTCCTTTTCCTTTTCCTCTGTTTTTGCTTCCTCGTGGATTTCTTCCACAACGGTATCAGTATCTAACTTATCTGCTGCATCGATGGTCTCATATTCTGTCTCAGCATTTGCCTTAGATAAGAAGATTGGGGTAGGCATGAAAGAGCAGTACTTCTCAATGACTTCTCTTGCACGGTATTCGTTTGCGAATTCGAGGCAGTCTTCATTCAGGTATAAAGTGATTTCAGTACCGACACCTTCTTTTGTGCCGTCTGTCATATCGAATTCTGTGCCTCCGTCACATGCCCAGTGGACAGGTGTGGCATCTTTTTTATAAGATAAAGTATCGATCGTCACCTGATCTGCTACCATGAATGCAGAGTAGAAACCAAGTCCGAAATGACCGATGATCTGATCGTCGTTTGCCTTGTCTTTGTATTTTTCGATGAAATCAGTAGCACCGGAAAATGCAATCTGGTTGATATATTCCTCTACTTCATCAGATGTCATACCAAGACCATTATCAATGAATTTTAACGTTTTTTCGTCCGGGTTTACAATAACCTGAATCTGTGGTTTGTAATCAGCAGGTAATTCGTACTCGCCCATCATATCCAGTTTTTTTAATTTTGTGATGGCATCGCAGCCATTACTGATCAATTCACGATAGAAGATATCGTGATCGGAATATAACCATTTCTTGATGATCGGGAAAAGGTTATCACTGTTGATTGAAAGATTTCCATGTTTCTCAGCCATAATATAACACTCCTTTTTCTATCCATAAGTAAAACTAATTATTTTATACTCTGTTATAAAATGCACTTATCAAATATCTGAATCATTGCATTTCAACTTATATCTAGGATTTTATAACCCTTGTCTGCAAAAGTCAATAGAAAATTAGCACTCTTTTTAAATGAGTGCTAACAATGAACGGGCGAAAGCAGAAAAATAAGGTGTTTACAGAATATATAAAAACTTTATAAACTTAATTGAAGTTCATGGTATAATAACCACAAGAGAACGGAGGATAACATGATAGTTTTAAAAGCGGATAAAGAATTGAATTTAACTTTTCAGAAATTGATCAAAATGATGGATGCGCCGGTGGAGTGGAACGGCATGTTTTTTGTGGTCGGAGATTATCTGATCCTGCAGGGCAGTGTGCGTTCACTTTTTTTCAACTTTGACACGAAGCTTGTGGTGACGAATATTATCGAGCTGAAGGCAGAGGAGCAGATGATCGCTGCCGTGGAGCAGCACCCAAATGTGAGGGATATTTTGAATATGGTGCTTTATGCGTTTGGAAAGTGGGGAAATATCAAGGGACTCCGTGTGGACAAAGATTATGTGCAGCTGAACCGGTTGTTTGCGCAGATCCTTGGGGAATTTCAGGTGGAATCGCAGTATGGACCGGAACATTTCCGCTTCTATAAAAATAAAATCCGTCTGACCTATGAGGACGTGATCGAGGCAGTGCTGTCAGATGAACCCGAGGAGGTTTTACTGCCGGAGGAAGAGGAGCCGCAGGGATTGTGGCATAAGCTGGTCTGGAAAAAGGCGGCGAGCAGTTTTTTGATGCGGGATACCACGCTTGCAGAGCGGAGACGAAACCGGATCGGAAATAACTTTTATCTGGCCGGATATCTGTGCCCGAAGTGTGGAAGCCAGCTTTACATGGCAGTTTACCCGGAAGGCAGGGAATTTCAGATTGAGACAGAAGAGGGGGCAGTCCGCATTGCCCGCGTTTACAGTTGTAAAAAGTGCTGTTGCATGTATACGCCAAGACCAAAGCGTCTGTTGGTGGATGGGGATGTATACAAAATGGACTTTGAGCGGGATGAGGCTGCCTATGAGGATTATCAGGAACTTTTGGGACGTACTGCCGGACGGAATGTGAATACAAAATACAATGAGTATGTGGACAAAAAAATGGCAATGGAGATGGAACGTGCAGACGCATCTTCGTTACAGGATGAGGAACAGGAAATTACAGAACTGATCGAGCATCTGCCGGAAGTGTCAGAGCAGGAAATGTTTCACACTCTGCGGAAAATGGAAGAAGGATTTTATTCGGACGAGGGTGTAAGACGTTTGGAGCAAGCAATCCGCGGCGAGGATGAGATGGAAACAGATGCGGATTGCGACGCAGATGATGAGAAGGAAGCAGATACGGAAAGAGCCGCGGAAGATGAGCCGGATACAGAATTGGAACGTAATGCAGAAGAATCAGGCAAAACGAAAAAAAATGTAGACAAATCGGATGGAAACTCTGAGAGAACATTTGGAAAGCCGGGAAGAGATTCGGAGAAACCGAGGGAAAACGCACCTGTAACTGCGGGAAAATCAAGTGGAATATCTCATGCAAATCTGGAAGAAGCAAAAGAAAATGCCACAACAACTGTGGAAAAACTAAGAGAAGATTCCTCTGCAATTACAGGAAAAGCAAGAAAAAAAACGCAGGAAAATAAGGGCGCAGTGTGGGAAAACAACCAAAACAGTAAGGAAAATCCACGGCAGAGCACAGAAAAGGTTATAGACAAAACACAGAAAAAAACGGTAGAGAAAACCAACGGTACGTCAGTAGAGGAAACGCAATCTGCAAAAGAAAAAACAGGGCGTGCAAGAAATGCAGAGCAGACATTTGAGAGGAGCCCGCAAAAGAAGACAGAATCGGTTGAAAATACAAAATCATCAGAAAATGCGTCAACAACAGGAAGGAAGAATCCATCCGGAAATATAATACCGGCAGACAGCAGAATTCCATCAAAATACGGCTCATCAGTAGACAGTGGAAACGCATCAAAGTATGCCGCATCAACAGGCAGTGCAGACACATCCACAAATGCTGAGAGAGACAGACAGGCCCGCCAGGAGGAATTGAAGCGTCTGACGCAGGTGCAGCGGCTTGTCAACCAGCCGGGAAGAAAAACAAGAGAGGAACTGGTTTCTCTGCTGGATGACATAAAAAAAGAAAGCATCAGTCCGGATATTGTCAGACCGTACACGGAACAAGTGGGGAACAGGATTCGTGCTATGGATGAGAAAAAAATAAAGGAAATCTGCGGAGATGTCGGCAGGATGGATTTTGAGGATGCCAGCGAAGCAGCAAAGCAGTTAGAGGATGGCGATTTCCTTCCTCAGTTGAAATTTGATGCATTAAAAGAACTGGAGCAGCGCATGTCCAAGATTAAAACGGATGAGTGCGAGCTTTTAGTCAGCAAATTGCTGAATGCATTTGACGAAGCCGGTGTGACAGAGTCGAAACGGTGTCATTTTTATCCGGCAAAAAGAGTGTGGCAGAAGCAGGCGGAACCGGAGGAGACAGCTGTCTTTGAGGGAGCAGTGGATAATTTTGCAAACGGAATCGGAAAGTTTGAGTATCCGGTGCTTCTGGTAGACAAATCAAAGGATGAGTCAGGAAAAGAAGGGGTTCTTCTGACACCAGAGAACCTTTACTACAGCGCATGGATGACTTCCTATTACATTCCGGTGATGGAGATTGAGTCTATCCAGGCTGTTACAGGACTATTAAACCGGGGCATTTATGTGTATCAGAAGAATGGAAGTAAGACAAAACTTCCGCTGGCAGTGGAGCATGAAGAGATGGAAAAATTTGCAAAGGTGCTAGAAGATTTTGTGCGCTATCTGCAGGAAAAACCATTTTCCAGAAAAGAATCTTATCTTGCAAAGGAAAAACACGATACGATTTGCTGTTACCGTTGCGGTTACATCTATAAGGGCGTTGGTGTGTGTCCTCGCTGTGGTTATAAACAAAATGAATAGGACAACGTCTGGCTTCGTATACATAAAAAGAGAAGATATGCGGAGCAGAAAATGAAAGCATTCTTATTAAAATACCGTTCCAGCCTGCTGCTTTTTGCAGTGATGTTTTTATTCGGCTGGGGAAGCGCAGCCGTCGTGGCAAAGTGGCAGTCTGACAGGGAAACAGAGGAGACGATGCACATCGAGGCGGCAGTCGATAACTGGGGACTTGGCTTTGGCGAGTCTGGAAAGGAACTGCAGCCGACCGGAAATGCCACGGCGGATGAGTTAAAGCAGTATGATACCTATTATATAGGAAGTAAAGAGGAAAAGGTGATCTATCTCACATTTGACTGCGGCTATGAGAATGGCAATACAGGAGCAATTCTGGATGCACTCAAAAAACACAATGCACCGGGAACTTTTTTTGTCGTGGGACATTTTTTGGAGAGTGCGCCGGAATTGGTCAAACGGATGGTTACAGAGGGACACACGGTGGGAAATCACACCTATCATCATCCGGATATGTCGGCAATCTCGGACAAAGAGTCGTTTCAGAAAGAGCTCGATGCAGTCAGCAGTTTGTTTCAGGAAGTGACCGGACAGGAGATGACAAAGTATTACAGACCACCGCAGGGCAAATACAGTACAGAGAATCTTGCGATGGCAAAAGAATTGGGGTATAAGACCTTTTTCTGGAGCCTCGCCTATGTGGACTGGAATGCGGATGCACAGCCGACAGAGGAGGAGGCTTATGGAAAACTGATCGGACGCATCCATCCGGGCGCAATTGTATTGTTACATAATACATCATCCACCAATGGTAAAATTTTAGATGAGCTGCTCACAAGATGGGAGGACATGGGATATACCTTCCAGCCGCTGTCGCATTTATGGAGTGATGAGAAAACAAACTGACGAAAAATTTCTGAAAATGCCCGAATTTGTTTGCTTTTGGCAGAAAGAGTATTATAATAAAAATAGATTGTTACATTTCGAGAAGATGTCAGAAAAACCAAAGAGGAGATTTGATATGAAAACAAAGAAAAAGCGGATTGCGCAGGAAATCCAGAGCCGTATTCTTACCATTGTGATTGCGATTTTTATGGTGGTTGCGGTTGTGGTCGCAGTTATGGTTGGAAATGTCAGCTTAAGTGCACAGAAGAATGATCTGGAGATGCAGTCGAAGGCAGCATCTTACCAGCTTGAAATCTTTTTTCAGGAGTATATGACCATTGTGGAGCAGATGGCGCTTGACAAAGATGTGCGGACACTGCTTACTGAGACAAAAGCAGGAGATAAGATCACAGAGTCGGCAGACTATCAGACGGTATTTCACGAGATGGAGAAAATTGCAGCAGCAGACAGTGATAACATTCAGGCAGTCTGGCTTGGAGATATTGATGCTAATGTGGCGACACAGTCAGACGGGTTTACAAGTGACAGCAGCTTTGAAATCACAGAGCGTACCTGGTATCGTGCAGTGGAGACGAACAGTACGATCCTGACAAGTGCTTATGTGGAGGCGAGTACCGGAAATCTGATCTTAAGTGCAGCAGCTCCGGTTTATGATGAAAATGGCAAGAATATCATTGGTGTTGCAGGAGCGGATATCGCACTTGAGCATATTGATGAACTGCTTTCGGCTTATAAGATTGGAAACAATGGATTTGTTATTTTAGTAACATCGGATGGAACCATTATTTATCATCCTAATTCAGATAACCAGTTGAAAAATCTTTCCGAGCTGAACGTTTCGGATTCCGTGATGAAAGCAATTCAGAGTCAGAACGGAACATCTGTGAAGTATAAAGCAGATGGAAGCAGCAAGTATGGATATGTCGGAAGAATCGGAACGACCGATTATTATACGTTAAGCTGTATGCCTTCCAGCGAATATTTAGCAAGCCTGATCCAGTGTATCATTATTGTACTGCTGCTTGTAATTGTTGGAGTTGTCATTATCATTATGGCAATCAGACGTCTGGCAGGCAATATCACAAAACCGATCGTTGCATTAAATGAGGTGGCACAGGAACTGGCAGAGGGTAATCTGGATGTATCGCTCGACGTTTCTTCAGAGAACGAGATTGGAGAACTTGCAGATTCCATCCAGAAGACCGTAAACCGGTTAAAAGAATACATTAATTATATTGATGAGATTGCGTATGTCCTGAACCGTTTATCCGATGGAAAACTGAAATTTACATTAAAATACGATTATGCAGGTGATTTTGCAAAAGTAAAAGATGGAATGATGCATATCTCAGAATCATTACAGGGAATGATCGAGAATATCATCAACAGTTCCGCACAGGTTTCGGCTGGTGCAGATGATCTTTCGAGAGCAGCCCAGAATATTGCTGAGGGTGCAAGCACACAGGCAGCTTCTGTGGAAGAACTTGTCGCAACTTCAGTTTCTGTATCTGAGCAGGTAAAAGAGAATACAGACGATGCATTAAAATCAGCAGATGAAACGGCACGTGTCACAAAGATGATGCAGGACAGCAGAATGCAGATGGATCAGATGACAGATGCGATGAACAAGATCACAGAGACTTCCAATGAAGTTGTCAGCATCATTAAGACAATCGAAGACATAGCAGATCAGACGAATCTTTTGGCACTGAATGCTTCGATTGAGGCGGCAAGAGCTGGTGAAGCCGGTAAGGGATTTGCAGTGGTTGCTTCTGAGATTGGATCGCTTGCAGAAGGAAGTTCCAAGGCTGCAAATAATACGAAAGACCTCATTGGAGTATCCATTCAGGAGATTGAGCGTGGAACAGAACTTGCAGCGAATGTGGTTGTCTCCATGCAGGAAGTATTGGATGCGATTGAAAATGTGAATGGTATGATAGGGAAGAGTGCAGAGAATAACCAGACGCAGAATCAAAACATTGAGCAGATCAAACTTGGTATCGAAGAAATCTCCAAGGCAGTGGAAGATAATTCTGCATCTGCAGAGGAGACTTCTGCAACATCAGAGGAGCTGGCTGCACAGGCTGCAACACTCGAAGCGCTTGTCAAACATTTTGACCTCGAAGATGATGGCAGCAACGATACAACAAGATAGAAAAATCCCACCGGCAGATATGATTTCCTTCGTGAGCGAAGCGAACAGGAACATCCTATCTGCCGGTGGGATTTTGCTGTCGCCCAATACCTTTTGGCGGGCTCATCAATCTTTTTGCATACGAAACCTAGACACTGCAAATGTGAATTGTTATAATAAGAGATACGGAAAAAAGAAGGTAGTGAAGAACACTGCCAAAATGCAGGATTCATAAAGATGGAGCAGACATGAACAGGATAGCAATTGTGGAAGACGATCAGGGTTATCGTGACACACTTTTTATTTATATAAAACAATATGAACAGGAACGTGATACAGCATTTGAGGCGACACCTTTTGAGAAAGCGGATGATTTTCTGGCAGTTTATAACGGAGATTATGATATTATCCTGATGGACATTGAGATGCCGGGAACAAACGGCATGGATGCGGCAGAGCAGATCCGTAAAAGGGATGCCCAGGTAGTCATCATGTTCATTACGAACATGGCGCACTATGCAATCAAAGGATATGAAGTGGGCGCACTGGACTTTGTCTTAAAGCCGATCCAGTACCTGAATTTTGCCAATAAGATGGATCGTGCCATGCAGCTGGTGGAGAACCGCGGAAGCAAACCGGTGATGATCCAGACGGGAACCGGCGTCAAAAAGATTGATTCCAGAGACATTTTTTATGTGGAGATCCAGAATCATGTGTTGCGCTATCACACAAAACAGGGCAATTTTGAGGTGCGCGGAAGCTTGAAAAATGTGGAAGAGGAGCTTCCAAAGGGGCTGTTTGCAAAATGTAGCAACTGGTGTCTGGTAGGTCTGACACATGTTGCAGAGATTAAGGATGACACGGTGATCGTAGAAGGAGAGGAACTGCAGATCAGCCGCCGCAGTAAGAAAAACTTTATGACGGCACTCATCCGCAGTGTAGGGAGAAGTTAAGAATGGTTCGTGATTTTGGTATCATGATTTTTCAGGATTTTTTATTGCTGGTATGTGTGTATCTGTTTCTCATGCCATTGCATGTCATGGAAAAGAAAAAAATAAAAAACGGTCTGATACTTTGTGGGGCTTGGTGTGTCATGCTTGCAGCAAGACTGCTCATTCCGGCAATCGGGGAACATCTGATCGCAGAGTTTTTCATGCGTTTTGTGATCACGATGATTGCTGTTGGACTGATCAGCAAAAAAATAAGCTGGGAAATGATTTATTGTACGGTCTGGCCGCTCATTGTATATCATTGTATCAATATTATCTGGAACAGTCTACATCGCGTTTCTGCCATTGAGCAGCAGCCGCGGGTGCTGCAATATCTCTTTTCACTTCTGTTTTTTGCAGCGGTGTATCTGCTATTGTCCATCACGCTGTTCCGCTGGCTTCCGAGAAATGGATTTTACCAGGCAGGACCAAGAAGAACACTCTCAGCAGCAGCAGTGCTTTTCTTATCCTTGTTTTCTTACTACAATTTTTACCAGAACCGTGGAGAATCCAATCTTGCGGTTCTGGTTCAGTTATATTGCGTGACTTTTTTGTATCTGCAGGCAGAGCTTTTCAAAAAAAGCGAAGTAAAGCAGGAGTATGCGCTGATGGAGCGCATGTGGTACCAGCAGAAGAAGCAGTACGAGATCGCGAAAGACCAGATGCAGGTGATCGACCGCAAATGTCACGATCTGAAGTATCAGGTGGCTGCAATGCGGCATATTGAAAACCCGACAGAGCGGGAGAAAAATTTAAAAGAACTGGAACAGTCAATCCGCATTTACGACTCTATCGTAAAAACAGGAAATGAGATTCTGGATACATTGCTCTCAGAGAAGAGCTTGATCTGTGAGGCAAGAGATATTACCATGCACTGTGTGATCGATGGAAAGAAGCTTTTCTTTATGGATTCCATTGATATTTATGCACTGTTTGGAAATGCTATTGACAATGCGATCGAGTGTGTGGAAAAGTTTTCAGAGAAAGAGATGCGGTTTATCGATATCTGTGTCGCAGAAAAGCAGCATTTTTTATATATCCGTTTTTCGAATCCAATCGAGCGGGCACCGGAGTATGAGAATGATCTGCCAAAGACCACGAAGAAAAACAAGCAGTATCACGGGATTGGGTTAAAGAGTATCCGGCACATTGCAGAGAAATACGGGGGGGATATCTCAGTATCCACAGAGATGAACTGTTTCAATCTGGAAGTGCTGCTCCCGGTGAAGTAAAAGAACAACCGTCTGTCTGAATTATACATATAGTTTGGATAGACGGTTTCGTATTTACAAAGGAACACCACTTACGTCACAAAAAGCACCGACTAAGTCAGGTTCGTTGAAAAATTAACGAATTTTATTTATTATTTATGTATTGAAATTGGAACAATATATAAAAATAGCCTGAAACGATACAAAGTGACAGGCACCATAAATAATAAAAAGGATGTGTTATATGCGACGAATTCAAAATCTGATGGAGCAGTGGCTTTTCATTGGACCTGACAACAGACAAGAGCAGGTGAACTTGCCACATACATGGAATGCAAAAGACGGACAGGACGGAGGAAATGATTACTACAGAGGAACCTGCCACTATGAGAAAACATTTGAAAAACCGGAATTTGATCCGGAGGCAGAGGAAGTATATCTGGAGTTTCTTGGTGTAAATGCAAGCAGTGATGTGACTGTGAACGGAAAAGAACTTGCACATCATGATGGCGGATATTCCACATTCCGCATCAATATCACAGAGGTTTTAGAAGACCGGAATAAACTGGAAGTGACCGTGGACAACTCCGTCAATGGAAAAGTATATCCGCAGAAAGCCGATTTTACGTTCTATGGCGGAATTTACCGCGATGTCCGTTTCCTGATCGTGTCAAAAGAGCATTTTGACTTAGATTACCTCGGAAGTAACGGAATTAAGATCACACCGGAAGTAAAAGAGAACGAAGCGAATGTTCATATCGAAACATTTACCAATACAGAGGAAGCACAGGTAAACGTTCAGATCAAAGATCAGGACGGAAAAGTAGTTGCAGAAGGGAACGGATGTGACGTAAATCTTAATATCCAGAATCCAATCCGCTGGCATGGAAGAAAAAATCCATACCTTTATACGGCAGTTGCAACGCTGACCGTAAATGGGGAAGTGAAGGATGAGATCACGAACCGTTTTGGTATCCGTACTTTTTCGGTAGATCCAAAGAAGGGATTTTTCTTAAACGGAGAGCATTATCCACTTCACGGAGTTTCCAGACATCAGGATTTTAAAGCATTAGGAAATGCGATTTCAACAAAAAACCATGATGAAGATATGGATATGATCTGCGAACTTGGGGCAAATACGATTCGTCTCGCACACTATCAGCATGACCAGTATTTTTATGATCTCTGTGATGAGAGAGGTATGGTCGTATGGGCAGAGATTCCATACATTTCGGAACATATGCCGGGCGGAAGAGAGAACACCATCAGCCAGATGAGAGAGCTGATCGTTCAGAATTACAATCATCCGTCAATTGTAGTATGGGGCGTATCCAATGAGATTACCATCAGTACAAAGGACAAAAAAGATATGTTGGACAATCATCATGTGTTAAATGATCTTTGCCACAAGATGGACCCGACAAGACTGACAACGTTAGCATGTTATGCAATGTGCGGACCATTTAACCGTTCTGCACACATCACAGATCTGGTTGGATGGAATTTATATCTGGGATGGTATGTACCGGGATTTTTCTTAAATGATCTGTTCTTAAGATTTTTCCACCTTGTATTCCCGAACCGCCCGATCGGTTATTCCGAGTATGGCGCGGAAGGTATGCCAAACCTTCACAGCAGAAGACCGAGACGTGGAGACCATACTGAGGAATATCAGGCAAAATATCATGAGTATATGATCAAATGTTTCGAGCGTCATCCATTTATGTGGAGCACTTATGTGTGGAATATGTTTGATTTTGCGGCAGATGCTAGAAATCAGGGCGGCGAGCCGGGCATGAACCATAAGGGACTTGTGACATTTGACCGCAAGACAAAGAAAGACAGTTTCTTCTTATATAAAGCATATTGGAGTGACGAACCATTTGTACATCTGTGTGGATCACGCCGCAGTGACCGTTCTGAGGATACAACGACCATTAAAGTTTACACAAACCAGCCGGTCGTATCCTTATACAATAACGGAGAGCTGATCGAGCAGAAGAGCGGAAATCATATTTTTACCTTCCAGCTTCCTATGGAAAAAGAGAATAAGATCGAAGCTGTAGCCGGAAGTGTGAAGGATGCGATGGTACTTCATCACACAGAAAAAGAGAATCCGGATTATAAGCTGAAAAAAGAAGCGAAAAAGAGTGAAAACTGGGTATAGATTTTAGCAGGATATTCCAAAGGAGAAGAAATAATGAGTAATCAAAAAGAAAAAACCACTGCACAGGCAGCCGGAATGAACCGGGCAAAACCGTATCAGCTTGTGCTGTTCCCGATGAACAATGGTGCGACAAATGTTTATTATATCCTCACCATGAATTTTATCGCATATTATGCAAACGGAGTGTTAGGACTTGCGCTTATGTTTGCAACGACAATGGTAACCGTTATGCGTCTTTTTGATGCCGTGACGGATCCAATCATCGGAGCTTTGATCGACCGGACAAATTCAAAATTCGGTAAATTCCGTCCATACATGGTAATCGGAAATGTGATCATGATCGTTTCTTCCATTTTACTGTATTTTGGAACGAGGATCATCGCACCGGACATGCAGTGGCTGCGCTATGCATGTTTTGTGTTATTTTATGCATTATATGTTATCGGATACACATTCCAGACAGCCTGTACCCGTTCCGGACAGACTTGTCTGACAAACGATCCGAAACAGCGCCCGATGTTTACTATTTTTAATACGATCGCCAGCCTGATCGGTATGGGACTTGTACAGTTTCTGGCACCGATCTTAGGTGACCGTCTTGGCGGCTATAACAGCGCAAACTTTTTTGATTTTATGATCCCGCTTGCCATCGTGGTATCTGCAGTGCTGACACTTCTTGCAGTGATCGGTATCTGGGAGAAAGACAGACCGGAATTTTTCGGTGTTGGCAATAAACAGGAAAAAGTAAAATTAAAAGAATATGTTGCTATTTTAAAAGCAAACAAAGAGCTGCAGCGTCTTATGGTCGCAGGAGCGGGATGTAAGCTTGCTTTCTCCATCGCAACGAATATGACAGTACTCTGTATGCTTTACGGAGCAATGATGGGAGACTACGGCGGACTGTATCTTCCAATGATGATCGTCGGATATATTTTCTCTGTTCCGTTCTTCCTTTTGACGGTAAAGACATCACAGAAGCATGGACAGAAAGCTTCACTGGTGCGCTATACAATGCTTGCACTGGTCATGTACATTGGAGTTTTAGTGTTGTTGTTGTTATGGAATCAGGGGGTTCCGGCATTTAACTTAAGCCTGAGATCCATCAATGTATACACGGTGTTATTTGTGTTATTCTTTGGTATCGGTTATGGTGCATATTATGCAACAGCAGATATGCCGATTCCGATGGTTGCAGACTGTTCCGATTATGAGACATACCGTTCCGGACAGTATGTGCCGGGAATTATGGGAACATTATTCTCACTTGTAGATAAATTAGTAAGTTCTCTTGGATCTACCATCGTTGGTGCAGCAGTTGCAATGATCGGTATCCAGACATTACCGGACAGCAAGACACCATATTCTTCCGGAATGCATGGCGTTGTTCTGATCCTGTTCTGTATCGTACCGATGATCGCATGGCTTGCAACACTCTGGGCCATGAAGGGCTACACTTTAACAGGAGCCAGAATGAAAGAGATCCAGGCTGTCAATGCTGTGAGAAAACACGCGGTAAGTGAGGGAATGTCACTGGAAGAAGCCATGGAAAAATGGAAAACTTATGAGGATGTGCCGGAAGAATTCAAATGACCACTTACGTCATAAAAAGAACCGACTAGGGCGGGTTTGTTGATTTTTTAACAAAATTTTAATAAAATGAAAACACAAAGTAAACAAAGTTCGTCAAAATGACGGAATTTGAAAAAAGAAATGGAGAAAAATTATGGGAGAGAACAAAAAAGAAGTGAAAGCCCGCAAGAAGGCTTTCCGTAAAGCAAAACACAGAGCGATCCGTCCATGGAAAGGATTATCGATCGTATGTGCGATTCTGGCAGTGATCTTCGTGCCGCTGTACAGCTTATTAAACGTTTTTGATAATTCACTGGCCATTTTCGTCGGAGGAACATTCTGGAAATTAAAGAATGAGGATCAAAGCGCACAGTACTTTACCTCTGACTTTGAGTCTACAGAAGATATGGTTGACTATGGATTACAGCTTGTTCAGCAGGTGGAGGCAGAGGGTGCAGCGCTTCTTATGAATGAGAACAATGCACTTCCTTTAGCAGAAGGTGCCAATGTCAGTCTGTTTTCCAATTCATCTGTAAACCTTGTTTATGGTGGTACAGGATCCGGTAACATTGATGCTTCCACAGCAGATACATTAAAAACTGCAATGGAAAAAACAGGTTTCAATGTAAATGAAACACTCTGGAACTTCTATGAATCCGAAGAGATGGGAATGTACAAACGTGGAAATGGTGGTACGATCGCAACTGAAAGTGCCGTTGTAACAGAGGTTCCATGGAATGAGTACACAGACGAAGTGAAAGATTCTGTCACTTCTTATGGTGATGCAGCGATCGTCACATTATCCCGTGTAGGTGGTGAGGGTGCTGACCTTGCATACGGTGATGTCAATTATCTTGCATTAGATGACAATGAAAAAGAAATGCTTTCCAATGTGGCAGCAATGAAAGCAGACGGAACTGTTAGCAAAATTATCGTGCTGATCAACTCCGCAAACACCTTACAGTTAGATTTCTTAAAAGATAATATTTATAATGTAGATGCCTGTCTGTGGATCGGCGATGTCGGAATTACAGGTATCAATGCAGTGGCTGATATCCTTGCAGGTAACGTCAATCCATCCGGTAGCCTTGTGGATACTTACTGCTATGATAATTACTCTTCACCGGCCATGGCGAACTTCACGCCAATGATTTATGAAGGCTATACAGAAGAACTGATCCCTGAAAAAGCAAAAAGCTACATGGTATATCAGGAAGGTATCTACGTTGGATACAAATATTATGAGACACGTTATGAAGACACGGTTATGGGAACCGGAAATGCAGGAAGCTATGTATACAGTGATGATGTGGCATTCCCATTCGGTTATGGATTAAGCTATACAGATTTCGAGTACAGTGACATGACGGGCGTTTATGATGCTGCGACAGATTCTTATAACTTTAATGTGACAGTCACCAATACAGGTGATACTTATTCCGGAAAAGAGACCGTTCAGATTTACGCACAGTCTCCATATACAGAGTATGACAAAGAAAATTCTGTAGAGAAATCTGCAGTACAGTTATGCGGATTTGGCAAAACTGATATTTTGGCTCCGGGTGAGTCCCAGACATTAACAATTAATGTGGACAGAGCAGATATCGCATCTTATGATGCATATGGTGCAAAAACATATATCTTAGATGCCGGTGATTACTATTTCACAGCAGCAACAGATGCACACAATGCTGTAAATAACATTCTTGCAGCAAAAGGATTCACAACTGAGAATGGAATGGATGCAGAAGGTAACGCAGAGCTTACATTCCAGTGGACAAATGATACATTAGATACCACTACTTACGCAGTATCCAAGAGTGGTGCAGAGGTAACAAACCAGTTATCTGATTCTGATATGAACCTTTACGAAGGTGCCGGAGATAACTCCGTAACTTACCTTTCACGTAATGACTGGGAGGGAACTTTCCCAACAGAGTCCCCGGTATTTGCATTGACAGATACAATGATCGATGATCTGCAGTTAGTACAGTACGATGCAGCAGATTATGATACCGTAGAGATGCCGACTTTAGGCGCTAAAAATGGTCTTACTTTATACGATATGATCGGCAAAGATTATGACGATGCTGACTGGGATACTTTATTAGACCAGCTTACCTATGACGAGATGGTAACTTTAATTGGCGACTCCTTCCACTGGACAATGCCGATCAAATCGATCCAGGCTCCGGGTTCCCGTGATGAGAACGGACCACAGGGATTGACCGCTTCCTTATTCGGCAATACGGATAAAGAAAAACTGACAGCAACTGCATTTACATCTGAGGATGTGATGGCAGCAACTTTCAATACGGATATTATGACAGAAATTGGTAAAGTGATCGGTAATAACTGTCTGTCTGCAGGCGTTGCGATTCTTTACGGACCGGGTAACAATATCCACAGAAATCCTTATGGCGGACGTAACTTCGAGTACTACAGTGAAGATGGATTCCTTTCCGGAAAAATGAGCGCTTACGAAGTGGCAGCTATCCAGGAAAAAGGTGTTCATGTCGTAATGAAACACTTTGCATTAAATGACTGCGAGCAGGATCGTATCGGTCTTGGCGTATGGCTCTCTGAACAGGCAGCACGTGAAGTATATTTAAAAGCATTCCAGGATGTGTTTGAAGAAGGAAATGCAAACGGAACCATGGTTGCTTACACACGTTGGGGATGTATCTGGTCCGGCGGTAACAAAGGCTTGATGACCGGAATCATGAGAAATGAGTGGGGCAGCAATGGACTTACCATCACAGACAACGTTCTTAATCCATATGTCAATGGCCCGGACGGAGTGATGGCAGGTGGTGTTACAACCTATGATGCCATGATGCCGTATGTGACCAAAGAATTACCGGCATATAAAAATGATCCGGTTATGGTAACAGCAATGCGCGAGGCATGCCACCATGACCTGTATGTATTAGCAAACTCTGTTGCTATGAATGGTGTTGGTGAAAATACAACCATTAAATTTGTACAGCCAAAATTACTTGTGATCTTAAAGACAATTGCGACCATCGGTGTAGTAGGATTCATCCTCTCACTTGTGATGTTCATTCTGAAAAAACGCAAGTTCAAAAAGAGTGAAGAGTACACAAGCTATATGGCATGGAAAAAAGAGTTAAAACAGAATAAGCAGAATAAACAGTAAGAAATGATGCGGAAGAAGGCATTGCACAGCAAAATGTGTGATGTCTTCTTTTTTTTCATGACCATACGTCTGAGGAGGTTTACATCTCACTGAAAATAGTGACTTAAAATAATGAAAAATTGTGCAGCCCTACAAAAGAAAATATTTTAGAAAAATATGTAAAAAAGTTATTGACAACTAACTATCGTTAGATTATACTAACCAACGTAGAAACGAAAAAGATTATCAATAGTCTTTGGAAAGATAAGGAAGAGGAAGATATGATGCCTTTAACAATGGTGAAAACAGGTGAAGAGAATACAATCAAAAAAGTTGGCGGAAAAGAAGAAACCAGAAGATTTTTAGAGAATCTCGGATTTGTAACCGGAGGCGTGGTTACGGTCGTATCTGAAATCGGTGGCAACATGATCGTGAATGTCAAGGATTCGAGGGTTGCGATCGGAAAAGACATGGCAAACAAGATCATGGTCTAGGTGTGCCAGCCTGTAAGCTGTAAGCAATGGCAGGGCGTTTTCCTGCCTGCTGATAAATGATTAAAAAATAAAAAAGGAGCCGTTAGGAAATGACATTAAAAGAAACAGCTGTCGGACAGACAGTAAAAGTCAAAAAGTTGACTGGCGAGGGACCGGTTAAGAGAAGGATCATGGATATGGGGATCACAAAAGGTGTGGATGTTTTTGTCAGAAAAGTAGCGCCACTCGGCGACCCTGTAGAAGTTACTGTGCGCGGATACGAGTTATCACTCCGCAAAGCAGATGCAGAGATGATCGAAGTGGAATAATTTTTTTTGTCCATGGGTTACATAAGACTAACTCAAAAGATAAAAATGTTATGAAAATGAGTAGTGCTGGCATACTTTTGCGGAATGCAGCATACGGATTCCAGACATGGAAACGGACTTACATAGAAGCAGAAAAGGAGAGTTGATCATGGCAGTTAAAATTGCACTCGCAGGAAATCCAAACTGCGGTAAAACAACATTATTTAACGCGCTGACAGGTTCCAACCAGTTTGTTGGTAACTGGCCGGGTGTTACGGTAGAAAAGAAAGAAGGAAAATTAAAAGGACATAAAGATGTCGTTATCATGGACTTACCGGGTATCTATTCTTTATCTCCATACACACTTGAGGAAGTAGTTGCAAGAAACTACCTCATCGCTGAGAGACCGGATGTGATCTTAAATATCGTCGACGGTACAAACATCGAGCGTAACCTTTACCTTTCCACACAGCTTATGGAATTAGGTATTCCGGTCATCATGGCAGTCAACATGATGGACGTTGTGGAGAAGAGCGGTGAGAAAATCCACACAGATAAATTAAGCAAAAAATTAGGCTGTGAAGTCGTTGAGATCTCCGCTTTAAAAGGAACCGGGATCAAAGAGGCAGCTGAGAAAGCAGTAAAGCTTGCAGAGAGCAGAAAAGCAGCAGTTGTAACCCATGAGTTTTCTAAAGAGGCTGAGGATATTATTGCAGAAGTAGAAGGCAAGTTAAAAGGAATGCCGGAAGAACAGAAGAGATTCTTTGCGATCAAATTACTGGAAAAAGATGATAAGATCAATGAAATGATGACAAACGTTCCGGATGTATCCGCAGAGATCAAAGAGATGGAAGACAAATTTGATGATGATACCGAGAGTGTTATCACAAATGAGAGATATGTATACATTTCTTCTATCATTGGTGAATGTGTGACAAAGAACAACAAAGAAAAACTGACAACATCTGATAAGATCGACCGCATCGTGACAAACAGATGGGCTGCGTTACCAATTTTTGCAGTAGTGATGTTCATTGTATATTATGTATCTGTTACAACCGTTGGAGCACTGCTGACAGACTGGACAAACGACACACTGTTTGGAGAATGGATCATTCCTGGAGCACAGAGCTTCTTTGAAGGAATCGGATGTGCAGAATGGCTGACAGGACTCATCGTAGATGGTGTGATCTCCGGTGTCGGTGCAGTTCTTGGTTTCGTACCACAGATGTTAGTATTATTTATTTTCCTTGCTTTCTTAGAGAGCTGCGGATATATGGCACGTGTTGCATTCATCATGGACCGTATCTTCCGTAAATTTGGTCTTTCCGGAAAATCCTTCATTCCGATGCTGATCGGCAGCGGATGTGGTGTTCCTGGTATTATGGCATCCCGTACCATCGAGAATGACCGTGACCGTAAAATGACCATTATGACAACAACTTTTGTTCCTTGTGGAGCAAAGCTTCCAATTATCGCCATGATCGCAGGTGCGTTCTTCGATAACTCCGGATGGGTCGCAACAAGCTGTTATTTCGTTGGCATCGCAGCGATCATCTGCTCCGGTATCATCTTAAAGAAAACAAAAATGTTTGCCGGTGATCCCGCACCATTCGTTATGGAGCTTCCGGCATACCACTGGCCAACAGTTTCCAACGTACTTCGCAGCATGTGGGAGAGAGGCTGGTCCTTCATCAAAAAAGCAGGTACGATCATTCTTTTATCTACCATCGTATTATGGTTCTTAATGAGCTTTGGATGGGAGAGTGGAAGCTTTGGAATGGTTGAGGAGTTAAATAACTCTATCCTTGCTTCTATCGGAAGTGCGATCGCATGGATCTTTGCACCACTTGGCTGGACAAAAGCAGGTGAAGGATGGAAAATGGCAGTTGCAGCGATCACTGGTTTGATTGCAAAAGAGAACGTTGTAGCAACTTTCGGTATGTTATATGGATTCGGAGAAGTAGCAGAAGATGGTGCTGAGATCTGGGGTAACCTTGCAGCAGCTATGACTCCGATCGCAGCTTACGGATTCTTAGTATTCAACTTACTGTGTGCACCTTGCTTCGCTGCAATGGGAGCGATCAAACGTGAGATGAACAATGCAAAATGGTTCTGGTTCGCAATCGGATATCAGTGTGGACTCGCTTATGTGGTATCACTCTGCATCTACCAGATCGGTACATTAATTACAACAGGCGCGTTCGGAATCGGAACAGTTGCAGCATTCCTGCTTGTGATCGGATTCCTGTACTTACTTTTCCGCCCATACAAAGAGAGCAGCTCTTTGAAGGTTGACGCAAAGAAAGTTGTAAGTGCAAAATAATAGTCATTTCAGGAAGAAGCCTCATACATAGAGGCTTCTCCTTAAAAAACAGAAAGGCGGTAGTATAATATGGGAACATTCGTTGTATTAGTTGTTTTGATATCCGTAGTTGCTCTGATCGTCAGAGGCATTGTCCGGGACAAAAAGAGTGGAAAATCTTCCTGCGGTGGGGACTGTTCACATTGCAGAGGCTGCCATTAGATAAAAAAGCAAAGGCGGTGTTTCATGCTGCCTGTAGTGATAACCACAAATTTCAGGTGATAAGAAGGGCATGGTTTAAAATGAATCAGCATACGTCAGTACAGCAGAAACAAGAGAACAACCAGCAGAAGTATGAGAGAACCCAGATGCAGCGTGAAATTGTGATTCAGCGGCTGAAAGAGCAGGGATGCAGGATTACAAAGCAGAGAATGGTGTTACTCGATATCATATTGAATGAGAATTGTTCAAGCTGTAAAGAAATCTATTATAAAGCATCCAGAATTGATCCTAAGATCGGAACGGCCACCGTGTATCGTATGATCAATACCTTAGAGGAGATCGGTGCGATCAGCAGAAGAAATATGTATAGGATAGACTGTGAGAAAGATAACGGCGAACGCACGTACATGATCGAATTGGATGATCATACCATACAGCAGATGTCAGGTGCAAGCTTAATTTCTGTTCTTCAGGCGGGGTTAAAAGCCTGTGGGTACATCAATGACCAGCATGTAAAAAGCCTTAATATGCAGCCTTCAGCCTGCTGAAATGAAAAAGAAAATCCTTATAATTAAATAAAAATCATTAGAAAACAGCGGTATCGCATTTGGCGGTACCGCTGTTTTTTTGTGAAAAATCACTTCGTCATATCCTGAAAGTCAATATTGTATAGGTTAATCAAAATATTCTTCATGGAAAAAGTCAGTCATAATACATACAATAGTACTTATCAATTACCAATATAGGAGAAAACGTAATGGGAAAGAGACGATATTTTTATTTTGTTATAGGAATTGTTCTTTTAGCAGCATTCAGCATTACAGGAATAAGTCTGCTTATTTCTTCTCCGGCACTTTATGTAGAAAATATTAAGATTTCCAAAGAGGAGGCAGAATTTTTTGTATCGGAGGAAAAAAGTGCATCTTATGCATATTTTGCGGGGAAATACAATGCGGATACCTCTGTGTCTTCTTTTCGGAATACGCAGTTTGATGGAATAACGCCGGAGGAATATGCGCGTGAACGTGCATTGAAAAATATTGTGGAGACAAAAAATATTCTGCTACTGGCAAAGGAAGCCGGGATGGCAGAGAGTGTATCCTACTCTGATATTCGAAAAGACTGGAAAGAGTTTGTAGCTGCGAGAAAAAATGCAGTTGAGAGTAACGAAATTGTCTATGGACCGGTTGAGATGAGTTTTTCAGATTATTATTCTTACTATATTAGTAAAATAAAACTGGAAATGTTTGAACAATATAAAGTGGATAACAGATTACAGGAGAGTGAGACAAGGCAGTATTATGAAAGCCACAAAGAACTGTTTTCGCAGGGAGATGAAATCAGTCTTTTGGTTTATTCAGTGCCGGATGCAGCGGACGGCAATGGGGAGAGCACGTTAAGACAGATAAAAAAAGAAATTGAGGTTAACGGCAGAATACAGTCTGAAAAAGAACGCATCGGGCAATATGACGAAACAGAGCTTGCGATAGGAGAGATGTCAAATAAAGGGGACTCGCGCAGCAACAGTATTTATTTGGAAGCAGTCTATGGATTGAATGCCGGGGAGATATCAGATGTTTATTATGATGACTCCATAGGTTATTATGCAGTCCGGTATTTAGGCAGAAAGGAGGGCAGCGGACTCTCTTATGATGAGGTAAGAAACCGTCTGGAGGATATGATTATGACAGAGCAGTTTCAGAGATATCTGACAGACAGAGAGGAAGAACTTTCAGTAACAGTCGTAGACAGAGTTTACGATACGATTAAATGGAATTAGGAGAAGAAGAATGTATAAAAAAAAGATTAGTTCATTGCTGGCGGCAGTAATTGTTGCAGGTATGGTGACAGGAAGCATGCCTGTTTGTGTAAATGCACAGGAAACGACAGGTAATGCAGGGACAACCTATTATGTTGATGCAGAAAATGGAGATGACTCTAACAGTGGCACAAGCATAGATGCACCATGGAAAAGTCTGAATAAAGTCACTGATACGACATTTTTGCCGGGCGACCAAATTCTGTTAAAATCCGGCAGTGTGTGGAATGGGGAATGGTTATGGCCGAAAGGCTCCGGTGTGGAAGGAGCGCCGATTATTATTGACAAGTACGGCGGTGAGGAGAAACCTATTATAAACGGTATGGGAATTGACCGTGGATTAAACTATTCTGGAGCAGTCCATCTGAGAAATCAGGAGTACTGGGAAATCAGAAATCTGGAAATTACAAATGACGATGACTTTGATGAGGATATTGACCTTTCCAGACCGAAGGGCGACAATAGCTGGTCGAGTAAAAATATGACAAGAAACGGAATACTTCTGATTGTCGATTGTGATCAGTTAGAGGATGATGATGACGGAATTATGGACCATATTTACATTGAGAACTGTTATGTACATGATGTAGACGGACCAAATGACTGGAATGATACATTTACTGGTGGAATTATATTTAACGTGGTTGGAAGCTCATTGAGACCTTCCAGCAGCTTTAATGATCTCCGTATTGCATACAATACAATCCGTAAGGTGGACCTTCTGGGAGTTACCGGATATGTTACAACCGTTAAGGGAAACTATCAGGATGGGATTGATGCCAACAATATGTGGATGACGAACGTGTATATCGGACACAACTATTTTGAGGACATTGCGCAGGGAGCAATTGACTTGTGTGATGCGAAGGACGCAGTTGTGGAGTACAATGTTGTAGATGGATTTTTGAAACGTTATCCGAATTTCCGGCCGACGGTTGCACTTTATCCATGGAAATGTGAAAATGCAGTTTTTCAGTTTAATGAGGTATACAACGGACCGTCAACAAATGCAGATGGAAGCCCTTATGATATGGACTCAGGTCTGAAAGATGTTGTATATCAGTTTAATTATTCACATAACAATCCGTGTGGCTGGATGCTGTATATGGGAAAAAATAATAATGATATTATCCGTTATAATATCAGTGATGACGGCGGCGATTACATCATTAAATATTTTCTGACAGCCTGTGAAACACCAACCTATTTTTTAAATAATGTTATTATATATGATGGGGAAAGAACGAAGTTTATGCATCGGGACCCATTTAAATCACAGACATACTTTTACAATAATGTATTCTATAATAAAAGCACCACAACTACGACAACGTGGCATGATACTGCCAGATATCTCGGAAATCTTGGAGCGGTGACATTCAGTAACAATTGTTTTTATGAGGCGAGCGGAATACATTCGAAATATGAACCGGCAGATGCATATAAAGTTACCGAGAACCCGAAAATGGTAAATCCGGGACAAAAACCGGAGCGCAATGAACAGGGAATTCTCAGCGGTGCCACCATTTGGGACGGTTATAAAATTGGGAAGGACTCTCCGTTAGTTGATGCGGGGATTTATGTACCACAGATGGGAACGATGGACTTTTTCGGAAATCAGTTATATTACGGGGATGCACCGGATATTGGTGTATATGAAGTACCGGAAGGAGAATATAATGCACCACCGGTTAATCTTGCGGTCAAAGCTTCTGCGAGTGCAAATAATTTCCATGTATCGTTTGATGCGTGTAATGTAGTGGATGGAGATGATACGACAAGATGGGCATCTGCCGACTCCACCCTTCCGATTTGGCTGGAGCTTGATTTTGGGGAGGAGACAACCTTTAATGAGCTTATAGCAAAAGAAAATATCGTTTCCGGATGGGCATCTGCGCGAATTGCCAAGTTTGAACTGCAAAAATGGAACGGAACGGAGTTTGAGAAGTTTTATGAGAGCAGTGAAACAATTGGGGAGTCTGCAGAGTTTGTTTTTCCAGAAGTTACAACGACAAAACTGCGTTTTGTAATTACAGGGCTTAAGGCAGATACGACATTGCACGGAAAAGGACAGACAGACCCGAGCCTGAAAGAACTGGAGCTTTATTATAATAAACAGGCTTCCAAAAAGGTCAATCTGGTTTTAAACAAAGAAGTTATAACCAATAACTGTCATAATGATTTTGATGTATCATGGCTTAATGACGGAAAAATGGATACACGCTGGGCATCTGCCAATTCAGAATTACCGATTGAGATAGAATTTAACCTGGGCAGTGATGTGACATTTAACACAATGGCAATGACGGAAAATATTGTTGCAAACTGGGCAACGCCGCGAATTGAAAGCTTCCAGCTTCAGGCGTGGGATGGAACCACATATCAGACAATATTTGAGAATACAGGAGAAGTCGGAGAAAGGAAGGAATTTGCTTTTGAGGATACCACAGCACAGAAAATAAGGCTGGTAATTACTGCGTTGCGGGCGGATACTTCGGCAAACAGTGCCGGACAGACAGACCCGAGCATTGCAGAATTTGAGCTTTACAGAAGATAAAGAAAAGGAAAACCGGCACACAGATGAGTTAAATCACAGTGTGCTGGTTTTTTAATCGTGCAGGGACAGAGGAAGAAAGGTTATGCCTCCGGGGAATGGTCATTGTCTGAAACCCGCAGGATATATTCCCTTGGCGAGATGCCAAAATATTCTTTGAACCGCCTGGTAAAGTAAAAAGGTTCTGTAATTCCGACCTCTGCGGCTGCCTCCTGCACATAAAGTCCGGGATTGCTCCGCAGAAGCTCGGCAGCTTTTTCCATCCGTATCATATTCAGATAATTAAAGACACTGTCACCGTATTCTTTTTTGAAAAGGCGGCAGAGATAGCTTTTGTTCAGGTTTGCCTCCTCAGCAATTTGGTCGAGGGTGATATGTTCCTTGTAGTGTACGTTCACATACCGCATCACAACCTGAATTTCTTTTTTGTAATTTTCATAATTATTTTCATTGCTTTCCAGTAAAAGTAAAAGCGCATCACAAAGTGTAACCTTTAATTCTGCCAAGCTTGTGGACTGCGAAATTTTCTTCTGGTAATCATGAATTTGTGCATGCAGTTTTCCAGATTTGCCGGACAATGCGACACCTTCAAAAATATGGACGCAATTCATGCACAGATGAAAAGGTTCCAGCGGAAGGGCAGACCATTCTGCCAGGAGATTTCGGACATATCCAAACAGATTTTCACGGCTTCCGGTCTGCACAAAGTTTAAAACGGAATTCATTGTTTCCTGGATTTCTTCTGCGGAAATTTCAAAAACAAAACGAATATCCTTTGTAAAAATAATGGAACGGTTCTTCTCATAAAAAGTAATTCTCCTTGCATTTATACAGGAAAAATATGCATTCCGGCATTCGGCTGCACCGGCAGCCGGTGCAGAGTAGCACAAAATAGGGAGAACACCGAAATAGGTGGCAATCTGCCGATTGAGAACCTGTGTTTTTGATGAGATATTGTATTTTAAGGTGTCGCTGTAAGGGAGAAAAAATGCAAGCTCATTGTGGTGCATCATAATGCTGACAGGGGAAGCTGCCAAAGCGAGCGTTTCTGTCAGCAGGGTCTGAATATTTGGTGCAACACGTTTTAATTTTTCCCGTTTCATATCTTCGTGAAAAAATAATGTGAGCACGATACACGGAACAGAAAAAAACGCAAGGTCGGATGTTTCCTTTAAAAGTTCTTCGGTAGTAATTGTTTCATCTAAAAAGAAATTACGAATATCATTCATTAAAATCTGTGTATTCTGTTCCTCTAACTGCTGCTTTTGCAAAAGGGCAGCCGCACGGTCTTTCTGTCTGTTTAAAAGATTTCCGGCCACCTTATCGAGATGCGCTATCAGGCTGTCAGCGGAAATGTTGGCTTTTAATATGTAATCGGCTGCCCCGGCAGTCAGTGCTTCCCGGACAAGCTCAAAATCCGAATAGCTGCTGAGCACAATGATAGGAATTTCCGAATTATTCTGCTTTAAGGCGTGAATAAGACCGATACCGTCCATTACGGACATTTTTAAATCGGTTATGATAATATCGACCGGGTTCTTTTCAAGATAGGCAAGTGCTTCCTTTCCATTTCCGGCTGTTCCACAAAGAGTATAAGGAGTTTTGGACCAGTCCGTTAACTGACGAAAACCGATTTTGATGGCAGGTTCGTCATCTACAAGTAAAATTTGTAAACTCATTTTAATTTTCCTCCTTATAAAGTATGTGCGGAAGTGTCAGATAGCAGACAGTGCCTTCTCCCGGATGGCTTTCCAGCTTAAGGCCGTACGAAGCGCCGTAATGTAATTTAATCCGTTGGTTTACATTGTCTACGCCGATACCCGAGCCACATTTTTTGTCTGTCTGTTTTACCTCGTCCTGGTCAAATCCGCATCCGTTGTCACGAAGGATGATTTCAAGTGTTTTATTGTCAGAAAAATGGCTTTCCACCGAAATTATAATTGGAATAGCTGCATTGGCGGTCCCATGTATAATCGCATTTTCAGCGAGCGGCTGTAATGCAAAGCGTGGGATTTCACAGGCGAGAGTATCATTTTCCAAATGGTATTTCACATCGAACATTCCGGCATAGCGGATACTCTGCACCGTAAAATAGTGGTTTAAGTTTTCAATCTCAAGGGAAAGAGGTATCCGCTCCTGTTTTTTGACCAGTGTCTGCTGCAATAAAAAAGTAAGGGAGGAGATACCCTGTTCTAAAATAGGTACATCGTTCATCTGTGCAACGATACGCAGCGAGTTTAAGGTGTTAAACAGAAAATGGGTGTTAATCTGGTATTGCAGAACTCTTAATTCCAGGTGCCTTTTCTGCTCCTCATTCTGAGCCTGTTCGATATGGAACATGTGAATGCGTTGAAGCATCTGGTCGATTGTCCGGGCAAGAAAACCTAATTCGTCGGGGCTTGTATCGTTGATGGCTGTGTTTAAGTCCTCATAGGAAATATCATTGCATTTTGTGACAATCTGGTGAATTGGCTGCATAATACTTGTGTATACAATGAGCGTAAGACACAGGCAGAGCGCAATTAAAATGGCTGCAAGGAGAAGCAGTCTTTGATTAATCCTGCTCGTCTCATCGGTAATGTAGCGATAGGGGAAGGTAGCCATGAGGTAGTTATTAAATTCACTGTTATACACAGAGATAATAACAAGCTTTTCACCCTCATATTCTGTGTAAAAGGTTTCGGCAAGGGAGTTTTTATTTAATTTCACCTGCTGAAGCAGGGCATCGTCTAACAGTGCGCCAAGTACGGAACGCTCCTGGGAGGAAATGATATAGCCGTCACCGCGCACAAGCATAATATTGGACTCATCTCCAAAGGAGACGTTTGTAAAAAGTGTATTGCTGAAAAAGGTTTCATCAAGATAAATAAGGATGTAACCAATATGCTCACTCAGACGTGTACTGCTGTAAATTTTACGGCCGATAATGATTTTGTCACTGCTTCGATAGGTGTGGATATATTGAAGGGAGTCATGAGGGGAGGTTTCATCAATTTCTTCTACAATCTGGGAAAAACGTTCGGCATCTATATCATCATATCCTAAATCATATACGATATTTCGATTGCGGTCGAGAATACGCAGATTTTTCAGGTGAATGGATGGGAATGGAACACGGCTGCGGAAATCGTTGAGTGCCTGTACATCCTGTTCATTTAATGTGAAATTGGTATCACATGATTTGGAAAGGATCTGCTGGCATTCATCGCTGACGGAAATTGTGTCAATATACATACGGAATATGTTGAGCTCGGTAATAAAATTCTGATTTAAAAGATACAGAGCCTGTTCATTGGAACGTTCCAGCTTATCATTGATTGACTGGGTGTATACTGTGTATGCATAAAAGCCGATAAAAGTAACCGGAACAAGGGAAATAAAAAGAAAAATGCATAAAAGCCGGTTTCTGATTTTAATGGTTCTTAAAAGATTTGTCTGTTTTACGCAATGGCGTGTTTTTGTTAATTTCAAAGTTTCCTCTTTTCCAATACTTTATTTTTAGCTGTTCATTAATACTAACAGTGTCAGTCGAAAAAGTCAATATTGTATAGCTTTTTGTAAATTGTGTCCATTCAATCTGCCACCTGTTACAGCTATAATGAAATCATTCCAAGGGAGACAAAAAAGTTTTCCAGAAAATTAAAAATCAGGAGGAAATTAAAATGAAAAAAGCGATTAGTACGCTACTTGTTGCAAGCATGTGTGCAGCAACACTGGCAGGATGCGGGGGAAATGCAAATACATCCGCAAACACAGACAACAGCAGCGCAGAAAACACAGTAGGCACAGAAAAAACGGAGAAGAATGGAACAGCAGACAATGCGGCAGAATTTGAGAACAAGAAATTAAATATTGCGGTATTTGAAGGAGGTTATGGTCCGGATTACTGGAATGAAATAGTCGAGAAGTTTGAAGCAGCCTATCCGGGAGTTGAGGTTGACATGCAGATCAGCCCATCAATTGGTGATGTCATCAGACCACAAATTGTTGCCGGAAATGTACCGGATTTTATTGTTATGAACGACAATGATTCTACAGGTCTTATCTCGTCTATGATTAAGGAACATGCATTATTGGATTTGACAGATGTGTTTGAAGGACCTGGCATTGATGATGAGACACCATTAAAAGATCAGGTAAATACGGGTATTCTTGAGACAGCAAAATGTCAGCCGTATGCTGATGGAAAGATTTATCTGGCGCCATTTAACAGCAGCCCAATGGGACTTGTATACAATAAGACTCTGTTTGAGGAAATGAATTATGAACTCCCGACGACATGGGACGAATTCTTTGCACTTGGGGATCAGGCAAAAGAAGATGGATATGCATTGATGACTTATGCAGGAATTTATCCGTCATATGTAGAGTCTTTATTGTGGCCGGCCTTAGCTTCTGCTACAGGGATAGATAATATCAAAGACATTTCTAATTATGTGGAAGGTTCTTTCTCAAAACCAGAAGCGATGGAAGTTCTTGAAAATATAGCAAAGATCGGCACCGGAGGATATTTGCTGGAGGGTACAGTTGCATTGAACCATACACAGTCCCAGACAGAAATGATGATGAACAAATGTTTGTTTATTCCAAATGGTAACTGGATGGAAAATGAGATGGCAGACGCTCCGAGAGCGGATGGTTTCGAGTTTGGACTCTGGACAGCCCCAGTTTTAAAAGATGGGGATGAAGCCTATGTTATGACAAGTGTAGAGCAGTTTAGTATTCCTGCAAAGGCAGAGAACCCTGAGCTGGCAAAAGAGTTTTTACGTTTCCTGTATACAGAAGAGTCTGTGAAGTTGTTTGCAGAAAAGGCAAATGGTATTTACGCATTAAAAGATGCAACTGAGTTATCCAAGGGACTTGTTTCTGACGGTATCTATAATATGAATGAGATTTATGAGCATGGAACATCCATGGTATTTGGTTTTGCAGCATTACCAGAAGGATGCAAGGTAGTTCCGAATGATGATGTATTTAACGTATTGTCAGATGTTATGACAGGTAAAATGAGTGCAGAAGAGTGGGCTCAGAAAGTAGAAAATTCCTTTAAAGAGGTTTCAGAAACTGCGCAATAATCAAGTAAGTCTGTAGACTTATGAGGCGCCATGCCGCATTGTGTGGCATGGCGCTATTTTTTTTCGAAAGGGGTAATTAAATGAAACTGCAAGCTGCGGAAAAGAAAAAAAAGAAAGGGCAGAAGCTGCCGGTAGGTTTTATCTGTATATGTGTTTTACCAGCCTTTTTACTGACACTGATTTTTACAATTATTCCGACTATACGGGCGTTTTTATTATCATTAACGAATGCAACTTCTCTTGGATTAAACAGTAAGTTTGTTTTTCTGGAGAATTACAAATATATGTTCCGGGACGAATATTTTATACTTGCATTAAAAAATACACTAAAGCTTATGGCGGTTGTCCCAATAATTACAATTGCGATTGCACTGGTACTTGCGTTTATTATTTCACAGTCTGATTTGAAGGAACGTGGTCTGTACCGGACAGTATTCTATTTTCCAAACATTATATCACTTACAGTCGTAGGAATTATCTGGTCATTTGTATTTCATCCGACTATGGGTATTTTAAACAGCTTTTTAAATGGAGTGGGATTACACGGATGGGCAAAATCATGGCTGGGAGATGGAAGCACAGCACTCTGGTGTATTGCAGTCACTTTAATCTGGCAGGCGACCGGTTACTATATGGTAATGCATATTGCGGCAATGGATGGTATTTCCAGTGAGATTTATGAAGCAGCAACAATTGACGGGGCAGGTCCTGTCCGTAAAATGTTTTCAATTACGCTGCCGTTAATAAAAGACATTATAGGTATTACGTTTGTATTGGCTCTTTCGGGAACGATAAATTTAAGCTTTACCTTATCCAAGGTTATGACCGGTGGAGGACCAAACGGTGCATCCTCCGTATTGCTCCAGTACATGTATACCCAGGGATTTATAAACGGTAACTTCGGATATGCAATGGCAATTACAGTATTTACATTGATAATTTCGATTGCGTTGTCAATGGTTTCACGTAAGCTTACAAACAGTGAGTCTTAAAGGGGGGTAGGAAATATGAAGACAAATGAGCAGAGCCGACGCCAGGCAGCCGCATTGCGGTGGGTCGTCCGCATTTTTATGATTTTGGTGACAGTGATTATGATTTATCCATTGCTTTGGAATGTTTATTCATCGTTTAAAACGAATAATGAATTTCTTACAAATGCATTTTCACTTCCCAAAAGTCTGGCATGGGATAACTATGCGCGTGCAATTGAAAAATCAAATCTTTTAAGCAATGTCGGAAATTCCGTGCTGATTGTACTTATTACATTGTGCGTCATCATGGTATGTGCTGTTCCGTGTGCCTATTGCCTGGTGCGGTATAAATTTTTTGGCTCAAGGCTGATGTTAAATATTTATATGGCAGCTATTTTTATTCAGGCAACCTTTATTATGATACCGCTGTTTTTACAGATGAATGCATTGCATTTACTCAATAACCGTGTGGCACTGGCTGTTTTGTATGCAACAATGCAGTTTCCGTTTGCCATATTTGTTTTGTCCGGCTTTTTAAGGTCTATTCCGAGGGATTATGAGGAAGCAGCAATGATTGATGGCTGTGGACCGTTCCGTATCCTGATAAAAGTAATTATGCCGATGGCAAAGCCGGGAATTGTGACAGTGTGTATGATTTCAGCGATGGCTGCATGGAACGAATATCCGGTTGCACTTGTTATGTTAACTGACCCGGAAAAGCAGACACTTCCGGTCGGACTTGCCAATCTGTATGAGGTTCAGCGTTATGCTACAGACTGGGGAGCATTGTTTGCAGCACTTATATTAGCGTTAATCCCGACCATTATTATTTTCCTGATAGGACAGAAGCAGTTAATTCAGGGAATGAATGTCGGAGGTCTGAAAGGTTAATTTCTTATCTGGAATAAAAAAAGCAGATACAGGAGAAGGAGGAAAAGATGAGGACACCCGAAGAACAGATTTATTATGCGGCTGGCATTGCACCAAGCCAGCGTCAGCTTGCGTGGCAGCAGCTTGAATTTTATGCTTTTACGCATTTTGGTATGAATACTTTTACCGGTCGTGAGTGGGGAGATGGAACAGATTCCCCGAGACTTTTTGCACCAGATGCGTTTGATGCAGATCAATGGGTATCGGCTGTTAAGTCAGCGGGGATGAGAGGGCTGCTGCTGACGTGTAAACACCATGACGGTTTTTGCCTGTGGCCAAGTGCCTATACAGAATATAGTGTTAAAAACAGTCCATGGAAAAATGGACAGGGTGATGTGGTGCGCGAAGTTGCAGATGCGTGCAGACGCGGCGGAATAAAATTCGGGGTGTACTTATCACCATGGGATCGGCATGAGTCATGTTATGGAAGCGGAACAGCATATGATGATTATTTTGTGAACCAGTTGACAGAACTTGCAAGCAATTACGGTGATATATTTTGTTTTTGGTTTGATGGCGCATGCGGTGAAGGACCGAACGGAAAAAAACAAGTCTATGACTGGGAGAGGTACTACAGTGTAATACGAAACTTACAGCCGGAGGCAGTAATTAATATATGTGGACCGGATGTAAGATGGTGTGGAAACGAGGCAGGACACTGCAGGAAGAGTGAATGGAGTGTTGTGCCGGCAGAACTTCGCGATGCAGAACGAACCTCGGAAAAGTCGCAAAAGTCTGATGACGGAACATTTTCCAGAAAATTCGACTCGCAGGATGAGGATCTGGGCAGCCGGGAAGCAATAAAACAGGCAGAAACACTGGTCTGGTATCCGGCAGAAGTTGATACTTCCATCCGCACCGGCTGGTTTTATCATGAGGAACAGGATGCACAGGTACGCACAGCGGAGGAGTTATTCCATATTTATCTGGATGCGGTTGGTGCAAATGCAAGCCTGTTGCTGAATATTCCACCGGATAAACACGGACGTATAGCCAAAGCGGATTGTGAGCAGTTGAAACAACTTGGGGAAATGTTGAAAAACAAATTTGCACATAATATAGCTGCCACGGCACAAATTGAAGCAGATACCGTACAAACAGATCATCCGGTAGAATTTCTTACAGATGGAGACAACGGGACATATTGGTTGGCATCAGAGGACAGTGCGGGTGCAGTCATCACACTTCGTTTTCCGGAGCTTAAGAATATTTCCGCAGTTGTGCTGGGAGAATATTTGCCATTGGGACAACATATTGAACAGGGAGAGATCCTTGCGGGAAAAAATAAAATTGCTGATTTTACGGTTGTAGGACATAAACGTATTTGCATGTTTGATCCGGTACAGACAAAGGAACTTATCATAAAAATCACTTCATCGAGAACAGAAGCGGCTTTAAGATTACTTGAGGTTTATCAGGAAGCATAAGAAAATCTGAACAGTCAGAAAGTGAAAAAGAGTATGGATTTAAGTAAATATGATATTTGTTATGAGCATGCCATTACTTCGTGGGATATGGGGTTACCGCTTGGAAATGGCAGGCTGGGATGCATTGTGTATGGCGAAGATGCCATTTATCTGGCAGTGGACAGAATAGATCTGTGGGATACTAGAGAGCATCCTAATACATTGGAAGCTGGATTTTGTTACAAAAATCTTGTAAAGCTGTCTAAACTTCGTACAGAGGAAGCATGGAAAGAACGAGAGAGACTTTTTGAAAAAATATATGATGAATTATCTTATCCTTCTAAAATCTCTGCAGGACATTTTAAGTTAGATTACGGATGTGAACTCCAAAACGTACATGCAAAAATTGATTTGAAAAGTGCCATTGGGGAAATGCATTTTAATGGTGGAGAAATTGAACTTTTCATGGATGCATGGAAGCCTGTAGGAGCAGCAAGAATAAAAGGTGATTTCAGATCAGAACTCTGCATTCCGGAATACATTTCTTCAGATTGTCATAATGAAAGGGAAATGTTTAAGGATGGCGGACAGATTACTCCGACATGCGGAATGGGTTACCCACAGGCTGACATAAAAAAGGAAGATGGCTTTCTGTATTATATACAGGAAACAAAAAGTGAATTCTCTTATGGAGTGTTCGCATATACCGTCATTAAAAAGGAATTTGCTGAGATTTATTTTACAATTAAAACAAGCAAAGACGGAGATGACTTTGACAGGATCGCAAAAGAGGAATTAAAAGAAGCTGCCAGGACAGGATACAACAAGTTAAAGGAAGAACATGTAAAATGGTGGAAAAAATATTGGGAAAAGGCTTCACTGAAAATCAACGATGAACTGTTGGAAAAAACCTATTACCGGTCGTGGTATTTATTTGCATCGTGCAGCAGAAAAGGAAATTATCCAATGCCACTGCAAGGAGTCTGGACTGCGGATGATGGGAAGATTCCGCCATGGCGAGGAGATTATCACCATGATACGAATACACAGTTGTCCTATCAGGCATATCTGAAAGCGGACAGGCTTGCTGAGGGAGAAGTTTTTTTGGATTATTTATGGAATTTAAAACCTCGTTTTGAACAGTTTGCAAACGAGTTTTATGGTGTGGATGGTCTGCTCATTCCGGGTGTATCAACGATTGACGGAAAACCAATGGGTGGTTGGTCACAATATGCACTTTCTCCAACTATGAGTATCTGGGTGGCACTAAGCTTTGATGAGTATTATTTGTATACAGGTGATATTCTTTTTTTAAAAGAGAAGGCATATCCATTTTTTTATGAAGTTGGAAAAGCCATTATGGGGCTTTTAGAGGAAAAGAATGGGAAATTATATTTGCCACTCTCCACCTCACCGGAAATATATGATGATACGCCAGAGGCATATTTGATCCCAAACAGTAATTTTGATCTTGCACTTATCAGATACTTGTTTGTGCGGTTGCAGGAGTATTCAGAAATATTAAATAAGGAAAAAACAGCATATGAAGAGATACTTTCTAAATTAGATGAGATTGCAGTTATAGATGGATATATCGGCTTGAACAGAGTAGAACGTTTGAAAGAGTCACACAGGCATTTTTCACATTTAATGTGTCTGTATCCGCTTCATTTGATACATTATGATACAAAAGAACACAGGGAACTTTATAAAAAAGCCTTATCAGAAATAGAGAAACTCGGAACTGGAATGTGGGTAGGATTTTCGTTCGCAATGTGTGCACAGCTCTATGCTATGGCAGAGAATGGAGCAGACGCTTATGAAAAACTGAGACAATTTGCGGATGGATTTGTAGAAGAAAACGGATTTCACCTGAATGGTGATTACAAGCAAAAAGGTTATTCAACCTTTCATTACAGACGTTTTACGTTGGAAGCATTATTTGGATTTTGTGATGCATTACAAGAGATGCTTTTACAGGAATATCAGGGATATTTGCATTTATTTCCAGCAATTCCAAAACAATGGGAAAACGAGGGGATAGAATTTAATGGTTTTCGGAGTTATGGTGGTATTCTCGTAAGCGGAAAAATTAAACATGGTTATCTGTCAGAAATTCGATTGAAGATACCTGAGAGAATGCTTATAAAAATAAAAAATACATTTCCAACAAAAAGAGCCAGACTGGAAACAGACAAGAACACACAGATAATAGAAGAAACAGAAGGATTTTTTGTTTTAGAGTTAGAAAAAGGAAATGCAAAAATTACAGGATAAAGGAGAAGATTATGGGTAATAAAGAACACGGTGGAAGAGTGACGATTCCAACGAACCTGGATGTAGTTCCGGAGACAATTGAGTTAATGAAACGCTGGGGAGCAGATGCAATCCGTGACTGCGACGGTACAGAGTTCCCGGAGGAACTGACGAAAACCGGCGCAAAAATATATGCAACTTATTATACCACCAGAAAAGACAATGCGTGGGCAAAAGCAAATCCGGATGAAGTGCAGCAGAGTTATATCATGACTAATTTTTACACTGCAACCGGTAACGAACTCCAGATTCCCTTAATGAAGGGAATTTCGGATGAACTGATGCAGGTAAATACAAGAGATGACAGAAAACGCTGGTGGGAAGTCATCGACCGCTCCACAGGGGAAGTGGTATCCACAGATAAATGGGAATACAATGAGGAAACAGGCTGTGTCTGCATCCATGATACAGAACCGTTCCATGAATATACCGTCAGCTTTTTAGCTTACATCATCTGGGATCCGGTCCATATGTACAATGCTGTGACAAATGGCTGGAAGGATTTTGAACATCAGATCACATTTGATGTCAGACAGCCGAAAACACATAAGTATTCCATGGAGCGTCTGCGCAAATACTGTGCAGAGCATCCGTATGTGAACGTGATCCGTTATACAACGTTCTTCCATCAGTTCACACTCGTATTTGATGAGCTTAAGAGAGAGAAGTTTGTTGACTGGTACGGTTATTCTTCCTCTGTAAGTCCATATATTTTAGAGCAGTTTGAGAGAGAGGTCGGTTATAAATTCCGTCCGGAATTTATCATCGATCAGGGTTACCATAATAACCAGTATCGTGTGCCAAGCAAAGAATACAAGGATTTCCAGGCATTCCAGCGCAGGGAAGTTGCAAAGCTTGCAAAAGAGATGGTTGACATCGGAGATCCTGTCAAGGAAGCAAAGGAAAACTGGGTGACAGCACGCCGTGCCATCTTAAGAAAACCGATCGACCGTATCGGATATGGCGGATACTTAAAACTCGCACTGGAATTCCCGGAGTTTTTAGACTATGTGGAGAGTGTCTGCAACGAGTTCCGTGAATTATATGAAAATGCAAAAGGCACAACACCGTACTGCGTGAAGAAAGTAGCAGTATTAAACAGCTGGGGTAAGATCAGAAGCTGGGGATGCCATATGGTACATCATGCACTGTACCAGAAACAGAATTACAGCTATGCAGGTATTATCGAAGCGTTGAGTGGAGCACCATTTGATGTGAAGTTCATTTCTTTTGATGATATTTTGGAAAATGAAGATATATTAAAAGATATTGATGTGATCATTAACGTGGGTGATGGTGATACAGCGCATACAGGTGGAGCAGTCTGGGAGAATCCGGTCATTTCTTCTGCGATCCGCAGATTTGTATATGAGGGAGGCGGATTCATCGGTATCGGGGAACCGGCAGGACACCAGTATCAGGGACACTATTTACAGCTTGCAGATCTGATCGGAGTAGAGAAAGAAACAGGATTTACGTTAAACTATGACAAGTATAACTGGGACGAACATCCGGACCACTTCATTCTTGCAGATACCACAAAACCGGTAGATTTCGGGGAAGGCAAGAAGAGTATCTATGCATATGAAGGAACAGAGATCCTTGTGCAGAGAGATAAGGAAGTACAGATGGCTGTCAACGGATTTGGAGCAGGCCGCTCTGTATACATCAGCGGACTTCCATACAGCTTTGAGAACAGCAGAATCCTGTACCGCAGTATTTTATGGAGCACACACAGTGAAGATGAACTACATCAGTGGTATAGCACGAACTTCAACGTAGAAGTGCATGCATATGTAAAAAACGGCAAATTCTGTGTTGTAAATAATACCTATGAGCCACAGAACACGGTTATTTACCGCGGCGATGGAAGCAGTTTTGCGTTGAAAATGGAGGCAAATGAGATTAAATGGTACGCTGTTTAACCAAGGAGGTATAAAGAGGATGAAGAAACCTGTACTTGTAATTATGGCGGCCGGAATGGGAAGCCGTTATGGTGGAATGAAACAGATTGATCCAGTGGATGAATATGGACATATTATTGTTGATTTTTCTATTTATGATGCTTATCTTGCAGGATTTGAAGAGGTTATTTTTGTAATAAAGAGAGAGAATGAGAAAGATTTTCATAATGTTATAGGTAATCGTATAGAAAAGATTATGAAAGTAAGATATGCATTTCAGGAGCTGGAAAATCTGCCGGAGGGATTTGAAGTTCCGGCCGGAAGAGTAAAGCCATGGGGAACTGCGCATGCAATTTTAAGCTGTAAAGATATGATTGACGGACCATTTGCAGTGATTAATGCAGACGACTATTATGGAAGAGAAGCATTTAAGCAGATTTATGATTATCTGAGTGTGCATGAAGATAATGAAAAGTATCAGTATGCAATGGTAGGATATCAGTTGAAAAATACTTTGACGGAGAATGGAAGTGTGGCAAGAGGTGTCTGTGATATTGATGGTGATGGAAAACTTGTCAGTGTAACAGAACATACAACGATTGTAAAACGTGGAGAGAATGCTGCATATACGGAAGATGATGGAAAAAGTTATACGGATTTGGCAGGAGATACGATTGTTTCCATGAATTTATGGGGATTTAGCAAGGGATTTTTGTCAGAGATTGCGTATGGATTTCGTGATTTTCTGCAGGAGGGTCTGCAACATAATCCACTGAAATGTGAATATTATCTTCCGTCGGTCGTCAGCAGACTGTTAGATAGCAATAAAGCAGAAGTAAAAGTTCTTCTTACAACAGAAAAGTGGTATGGAGTTACCTACAGGGAAGATAAACCAATGGTTATGGCAGCAGTGAAAAAGCTGGAAGAGAATGATTTTTATCCAAAACAACTCTGCGGAAAATTAGAAGCGGCTGCAAACTTCTGTTTTGAAGGTGTATATAAAGAAGAAATTCCATGGGGAAATGGACATATTAATGATACTTACCGTGTTACATTTGAAAACGAGCAGGGAGTAAAAAAGCATTATATTTTACAGCAGATGAACAAGAGTATCTTTAAAAACCCGGTTGAATTAATGGAAAATATCGTTGGAGTCACTGAATTTTTAAAAAGAAAAATTTCAGCTAACGGTGGAAATCCAGAGAGGGAGACATTAAATGTCATTCCTGCAAAAGACGGGAAACCCTATTACGTGGACTCGGAAGGTGAGTATTGGAGAGCTTATGTATTCATTGAAAATACTGTAAGCTATGATTTGATAGATAATCCTGAAATACTTTATGAGGGCGGTCTGGCATTTGGCAGATTTCAAAGTATGTTAGCGGATTATCCGGCGAAAACACTTCATGAGACAATTCCGGGATTTCATGATACCAGAGAAAGATTTGAGACATTCAAAAAGGCAGTGGAAGAGGATGTGTGCAGCAGAGTGGATTTGGTCCGGGAGGAAATTCAGTTTGTATTGGACAGGGAAGAAATTGTGGACTGCTTTCAGGATTTGCTGAGAAGTGGGAAAATCAGTTTTCGTGTGACTCATAATGACACAAAAATTAATAATGTCCTCATGGATAAGGATACCAAAAAAGGAATATGTGTGATTGACCTGGACACTGTAATGCCTGGGGTAGCCATGAATGATTTTGGAGATGCGGTGCGGATTGGAGCAAGTACAGCATTAGAGGATGAACAAAATCTGGATAAAGTGTGGTGCGATTTAGAGCTTTTTGAAGCATGTGCGAAGGGCTTTATAGAGGGATGTGGTGGAAAACTTTCACAGGAAGAGATAAAGCTGCTTCCGATGGGCGCTAGGCTTATGACCTATGAATGTGGAATGAGGTTTCTTATGGATTATATTCAGGGAGACATTTATTTTAAAATTCACAGACCGGGGCAGAATTTGGACCGGGCAAGGACACAGTTTAAACTTGTTTCTGATATGGAACATAAGTGGAAAGTAATGGAGAATATTGTGAAGAAGTATATGTAAGACAAAACAGTGGCATTGACAATTTCCAATGCTTAAAAGGCGTCAGTTCCGGAAATACCGGACTGACGCCTTGATTGCATTAAACGTTTGTATTTGATTCTTCTTCGCCCCAGAAATCTACAGGCTCATAATCCTGCAGTTTGGCCAGAAAACCTTTTTCTGCGAGTTCATTTTGAATATCATCTAAAATCTCTTCGGATTCAGCTTCAATCGTATGGTAATGATAACCACCGGTTACATTTTTAAGAAGGCTGGAACTTCCGGAAGAGAGTCCTTCTAAAAATTTCTTGACATTGCGTCTTGTACGGATATTCATATCAGCCCGGATAACACCATAAACCTTGTGATAAACAAAAACATCTTTGACAACACCGCCATTATCAACGATCAGAGAGAGTTCTTCTCCAACCTGATCATCTGTATGGATCACTTTAAATACCCGCTGGCAGGCGGATTGTTTTGGAATCATATAACCTTTGTTTGTGGAAAGGATCGTCAGGCCATTTGCACGAAGAAGAGCAATGTCCGAAACGATGATCTGCCTGCTTACATCCAGGTCTTTTGCCAGAGTAACTCCAGGGACAGGCACAGCGCTGGATTTCAAAATATTTTCTATTTTTGCTCTCCTGATCTCTCCGTTCATCTGTCAAAGTCCTTTCTAAACTGCATGTAAATTTTTAAGTGAAATATCCAAAATTGGAGCTGAGTGAGTCAGAGCTCCACTTGATACATAGTTTACACCAAAGTTCTTAATTCTTTCAATGTTTTCTTTGGTAACATTTCCGGAAATTTCGATTTCAGCTCTGCCGGCAATATAATCGATGGATTGTTTTAAAAGATCATTATCCATGTTGTCTAACATGATAATATCAGCACCTGATTCCACGGCATCCTGTACCATTTCAAAAGTCTCAACTTCAACTTCGATTTTTCTTACAAAAGGTGCATATGCCTTAGCCATTTTGACAGCTTCTTTTACACCACCTGCGGCACCGATATGGTTATCCTTGAGAAGTACTCCATCAGAAAGGTTGTATCTGTGGTTATTTCCGCCACCGACTCTCACGGCATATTTTTCAAAAATACGGTTGTTCGGTGTAGTCTTTCTTGTGTCTAAAAGCTTGATCCCGGTTCCTTCAAGGAGCTTTGCCACCTGGCTTGTATAGGTTGCGATTCCGCTCATTCTCTGAAGGTAATTAAGAGCAGTTCTCTCTCCGCAGAGAAGCACACGGATATCACCATGAACCTTGCCCATAAGTTCACCGGCTTTTACATGGTCACCGTCTTTTACAAAAAATTCTACGGTTGTATTGGAATCAAGCAGAGTAAAGGTTCTTTCAAAAACCTGAAGACCGCAGATAATGCCATCTTCTTTGCAGATCAAGTCTACCTCGCCCTGCTGTGGATGTGGCATAACACTGTTTGTGGATACGTCCTCACTTGTGATATCTTCTTTTAAAGCACTTAATATAAATGGGTCTACATTTAACCCTAATGTTACCTGATCGTACATATTATCTCCTTTCGCCAGCAATTTCTTTTGCTGCTCTTTTTGCAAATACAAGACTCTCTAAAAGGGAGTTGCTTGCAAGTCTGTTTTTACCATGAACCCCATTGCATGCGGTTTCACCGACTGCGTAGAGATGATCCATAGAAGTTTTACTGTTATGGTTTACCTTGATTCCGCCCATAAAATAATGCTGAGCCGGAACGATGGGAATACATTCATGGAACACATCATAACCGGCCTGGCTGCAATGTTCAATAATATTTGGAAAATGACTTATTAATTCGTCACGCGGGATGGTTCTTAAATCTTCCCACACAAAATCGGTGCCGTCTTTCTCCATCTGTTTGTAGATTTCCTGTGTAAGCAGATCTCTTGGCAGCAGTTCATCTACAAAACGGTTCATATTCTTATCATAAAGCCTGGCACCTTCACCTCTTACAGATTCAGAAATAAGAAAGCTTCTTTCTTCTTTATTATCAGAGTAAAGAGTAGTAGGATGAATCTGGACATAATCAAGATTTTTCAGTTCAATATTATGACGTCTGGCAATCTCCACGCCGTCACCGGTCAGGTGTTTGAAATTAGTGGAATGCTTGTATGTTCCACCAATACCGCCGGTTGCAAGTATTACATAGTCAGCTTCAACCTGTTCTTCCCTGCCATCCGGCCACCTGATAATTCCACCACAACACTTGCTGCCATCGCAAAGGATATCTAAGAGAGTCGTATATTCATACATTCTTACATTCTTTAATTTTTTGACGGCATTTAAAAGGTGGCTTGTGATCTCTTTTCCAGTGATATCTTCATGGAAAAGTATTCTGTGATGAGCATGTGCACCTTCTCTTGTATAGACAAAATCACCATTTTCGTCCCGGGTAAAAGAGACACCGTATTTTACCAAATCTTTCACTACATCAGGGGAAGACTTGATCATGATCTCGACAGACTTCTGGTCATTCTCATAATGTCCGGCTTTTAATGTGTCCTCAAAAAAGCTGTCATAATCAGACGGATCTTTTAACGTACACATGCCTCCCTGAGCCAAAAAGGAATCACTGCTTTCAAAATCAGACTTCGTGATCAGCATAATATCTAATTCATCAGGAAGATTTAAGACTGCATATAATCCGGAACAGCCACTTCCAACTATAAGTATATCTGTTTTCATATTCTTTTCCTATTCTTTTATGTTAATAAAATAGTGTTTTTTTACAGATTGCTCCAAGTATAACACTTAATTTTACAACTGACAAGACACATGTAAATTTTTTGTGTTGACAGTGTATATTTCAAATCGTATACTTTTACTAAAGTGAGCAAAAGGCAGTGAGATCCGGTATTGATACTGTCGTTTGGAAAACAAATTAAAAATGAGATCACATTAAGACAGAACGAATACCGGAAGAAGAAAGCCTTTCTGTGATAAAAGAGGGAAAGATGACGACAAGAGAAATTCAGGACGAGATCCTTAGATTAAAAAAAGAAAAAGAAGTATGTATTCTGGCACATGCCTATCAAAACCATGAGATATTAGAAGTTGCGGATTATATGGGAGATTCCTTTGCATTGAGCCAGCAGGCTGCCAAAACACAGGAACAGACGATCCTTATGTGCGGAGTCCGTTTTATGGCAGAAACCGTGAAGGTTCTCTCACCAGACAAGAAAGTACTTCTTTCCAGCGGTGAAGCAGGATGTCCTATGGCAGAACAGCTTTCTGTGGAAGAATTGAAAGAATTAAAAAAACAGTATCCGGATTATACAGTAGTAGCCTATATTAATACAACTTCTGAATTGAAGACATTATGTGACGTATGTGTTACATCGGCATCAGCGGTATCTATTGTTAAGAAGCTGGAGAACGACAAGATTCTTTTTATTCCGGACTGTAACCTCGGAGCATGGGTAGCAGAACAGATTCCTGAGAAAACTTTTAAATTTATCAAGGGTGGTTGCCCAACTCATCTTAGAATGGGCAAAGCAGATGTGGCAAAAGCAAAGAGCGCTCATCCAAATGCGAAGCTCCTTGTCCATCCGGAATGTGCCGCTGCAGTAACCAAGAATGCAGACTACATAGGAAGCACAACTGGAATTATGTCCTATGCGAAGAAGAGTACAGATAAGGAATTTATCATTGGAACAGAAAACAGCATAGTTTCCCATTTACAGTATGAGTGTCCGGATAAGCTGTTTTATCCACTTTCCAAGGATTGTGTATGCCACAATATGAAACTTACAACTTTAGTAGATGTATATAATTGTCTGAAAGGCCTTGCAGGTGAAGAAATTATTTTACCTGAGGAAGTAAGTAAGGGAGCAAAACGCTGTATTGACAGAATGCTCGAATTAAATTAACACAGGCGGTCGTAGAGGTAGATTCTACGACCTGTGCTGTGAAATTTATTCTATAGACTGTGAGAATAGCGTCTATACAATCTCAGTTGGTACAGAAGGTTCCAAAATAATCTGTGTGTTTCATTCGTATCCCGAAACCGGAGTGAGGTTATTAATATGAGCATTTTTGAGTATGATAAAGAATTGGAAGAGAAGAAGTTGAGAAAGGCAGAGTTTGAGGCTGGTCGTGAGATTGGACATGAAGCTGGACTGGCAGAAGGCAAAAATCAGGCAGCTTTTGAAACAGCAAAGCGTATGCTTGCTTTAAAGGAATTCACATCTGAAAAGATTGCAGCTATTTCAGGACTTTCGTTAGATGAAGTGAAAAAGCTGCAGGAGTAGACGGTCAGAAAAAGTAAAGTAGATGAATGAATTTACAGATATGATATCAATGACAGGAGAAAACAAATGAAATACTATACTGAAAATGAATTACAAAACTTCAGATTTGAGGGCGCATACATTGCAGAAACCTGCGCAGTCAATGGGATCTTTGAAATGATATTGGACAATGTGACGATTTTACCACAAAATTCGTGCAATCGTGATATCCGCGAAATGCGTGCAAATGAACTGAAACTGAAAATCCGTGAGCCGGAGATTACGGCATTTGTCGAGGAAGGCTATAAAGTTTATGACGCAGACGGTAATCTGAAAGAAAAGAAAGAGGATATACTGATCGCGGCAGAAGATCAGGCAGCAAAATTAAAGGAACTGGAAGGATGTGAAATCTATTCCATTGAGCAGGAGAAAGGTGTCTATACGGTATCCATTGATACGGAAGACCATACTTTCATGATTAAAGTAAGCGGAAGCGCAGATGCCGAAGAGTGGGACCGGTTTCTGAGTAAAGATTAAAGGAGCGGGGATTACGATGGAAACAAATGAAAAAAGCCGTGTGCTGGATATGACAAGGGGAAATCCGTTCCGGCTTGTATTAAAATTTGCACTGCCACTGTTTTTTGGAAATCTGCTACAGCAGTTTTATAATCTGGCGGATACTGCAATTGCCGGACATGTTCTGGGAGATTATGCACTCGCACAGATTGGGGCCGTTTCGGCGTTGTATGGACTTATCACGAATTTTGCATTTGGAATGAACAATGGACTGGCGTTGTCTTTAAGCCGGAGCTTTGGAGCAGGGGATGAGCAAAAAATGAAGCATGTCTCCTGCTGGATGGTAACAATTTCCATGTCGGTATCCATTGTATTAATGTCCATTTTTCTGTTGTGTAAAGAACCGCTGCTGATCCTTTTGCAGGTTCCGGAAGAGACGATGGCAGGTGCGATGGAATATCTTACGATCATACTGATCGGAATACCATTTACGATGGCGTATAATATGGAAGCAGCTATGCTTCAGGCGGTTGGAAACAGTATGACACCCCTTTTGTTTTTGCTGTTCAGCAGCGTTTTGAATATTTCATTGGATTATGCGTTTATGGCACCACTGGCGATGGGAATCGGAGGTGCAGCGTTTGCAACGGTTTTATCACAGGGGGTAAGTGCATTTCTTGCATTCATACTTATCTGGCGCAATTATCCACTGCTTCATTTTAAAGGAAAAGATTATCAGGTGGAGAAAAAATTTGTGCTTGAAATGGTTGTCGCAGGGTTTAGCATGGCTTTGATGAGTGCAATTTATAATATTGGAAGTGTTATTTTACAGGGTAGTATTAACGCACTCGGAAACCTGTATATTACGGCGCAGGTAGGCGCAAGAAGGCTGGCGGAACTTTTCCATACGCCGGGACTTGCGCTTGGAACGAGTGTTGCAACTTATACGAGCCAGAACATGGGTGGCGGAAATCGAAACAGAATCAAAAAAGGAGTATGGTCAGCATTCTTTCTTTTTGCGGTCTGGTGGATTTTTTCCATGGTTTTTGTGACTTTCTTCGTGGAAGATGCCGTCAGACTGGTAACAGGAAGCAGTAATGCGGATGTTATTTATAATACTGCATTATATCTCAGAATCAGTTTTCCGTTGATTCCTACGATGGCGGTGATTATTATTTTGAGAAATATGCTGCAGGGAATGAATCATTTGATGATGCCGCTTGTGTGCAGCAGTCTGGAATTGATAGGAAAGGTAATTTTTGCTATCTGGGTCGTGCCGGCATATGGGTATTTTGCAGTGTGCCTTTGCGAACCGGTCACATGGGTGGTCTGCTGTATTTTTGTTTTGATCTGCGCATTTTTGTGCAGGAAGGAATTGAGATAGAAGCTTAACGAGAAAACGTTTCAATAACAGTGTTGACACGTTTTCTTTTTTTGTGTAATATATGCCTATAAGTTAGATATAACTAACCGAAAAGCAAAGGAGAGCAAAGTGAGTCAGGAAGTATATGAGATGATCACAAGATTAGACAGAGAAAGAATTGAGACACATCTGGTCGTACAGTGTGCACCGATGATCTCCGGCATGAAGGTTTCTAATTTGCTGAATGTGGAGAAAAAACTTGCACCACAGATGAAACAGGTGTTGGAACGTTCCGGTATTTCCTATTATCTGCTGTTGGAAAGCGAAGATAAAGCAACCTTTTTAGTGTACCGCGAGGATGGGTTGAAAGCGTACCTGATGCAGGATAGAGTCTGTCAGTCGATGAAGAATTTTGGATACGAAAGCCTGGATTTAAGCGATGTTTTAAGCCGTTTTCAGAAACGCTATGCAGACTGTATGGAGCAGATTGCAGAATTTCCACATGAGATGGGATTATTGCTCGGTTATCCTGTGGAAGATGTGGAGGGATTCATTGAGAACAAAGGTCACAATTATCTGTATGCCGGCTACTGGAAAGTGTACGGACATGTAGAGGAGAAGAAGGCTTTGTTTAACAGATATGAAGAGGCAAGAAAAGTTTTGATACAGCTGCTTGCAAGTGGACGCAGTGTGAGCGAGATGGCTGCCTGTTATGCTTAATTTTTATTTATAGGTTAGCGTGTACTAACTTCATAAACTGATAAAGAATAGAAAATGCAGGAATGTGAAAAAATAAAAACATAAAACTGCAGATAGTATGGAGGAAAGAATCATGGATAAAGTAACAATCGTATTCTGGTCACAGTCAGGAAACACAGAGAGTATGGCAAACGCAGTTGCAGAGGGTGTAACGGCAGCAGGAAAAGAAGCAGTGGTTGTTGATGTTGCAAGTGCATCCTTAGATGATTTAAAAGCTGCAAAAGGTTTCGCAATGGGCTGTCCTGCAATGGGAGCAGAAGTGCTCGAAGAAGGCGAGATGGAACCATTTGTATGCGATGTGGAAGGATTTGCAGCAGGTAAGACAATCGCTTTGTTTGGCTCTTATGGATGGGGCGATGGACAGTGGATGCGTGACTGGGTAGACCGTATGACAGCAGCCGGAGCAACCGTTGTGAACGGAGAGGGCGTGATCTGTCAGGAAGCACCGGACGATGCTGCCTTAGATGCATGTAAAGACCTTGGAAAACAGCTCGCAGCATTATAATAAGGTAAGCATTATAACGAAAGGATAATTTATGAGCGTAGTCATTATTGGAGGACATGACCGTATGGTGTGTCAGTATAAAAAGATTTGTAAGGAGCATAAATGTAAGGCAAAAGTATTTACCCAGATGCCGGCAAAGTTAAGCAGCCAGATTGGGTCACCGGATCTGATTATCCTGTTTACCAATACAGTTTCCCACAAGATGGTAAAATGTGCGGTAGCGGAGGCGGAGCGCAGCAAAGCCGAAGTGGTAAGAAGTCATTCCAGCAGTGGCAATGCCTTAAATGAGATCTTAGAAAAAGTTTGTTAATGGAAAGAAAAAATTTACATCAGGTGCAATAGCGGAACGTGCGGTCTGTCAGGATTCTTGCAAAAATCAGACCAAGCGGAAGCGCAATGATGATCATGATCGCAGCAGCAAACCAGGAGACAGCTTCTGTCAGTGACATGATCCCGAAATTATAAATTGCACGATAAAGGTAAAGTCCTGGAACCATAATAACAATGGATGGAACGGTTAGTGAAATACGTGGATAACCGTTCCATTTTTTTATGATGGAAGCCAGAAGTCCGGCGGTTAATGCGCCTATAAAAGCGGCGACAGCGGCAGGTGTAGCCGTAAAGTTGACCAGTTCCAGACGCAATGTATTTGCGATGGCACCGATAAAGGCAGCCGTGGCTGCCATCGGGATCGAACTGTTGAACATAATAGAGAATCCGAATACACCACAAAAACTTGTGATCAACCGCAGTAACAGATGAAGGACAGGATCGATGGATAATGAGGAAAAATCCTGTGGCTGCAATTTTAAGAGCAATGCCATGATCCATGCAAACATGGTAGCGACCAGCACGATGATCACGGAATAAGTGAGGCGTTCCAGTCCGGATCTCAAATCAAGCTTGGCAAGGTCGATTCCACTTGTGATGAATGGAAATCCTGGTATGATAAACAGCATGGAACAGATATATCCTGCCTCGTGGAAGGACGGAATATGGAATAACATTTCTGCCAGATGCAGACATACGGTATAAGTCAGACAGGCGGCAGAGATTGATACTGCAATATTTAAAAATAACGTATAATGGTGTTTGATCAGTTTGGTGCGGATCACATTTCCAATACCGGCTGCGATAAAGGCGAGAACCATTTCAATCGGACCACCACCCAGCAGGAACGTGAAAGCACAACATGCGAGTGCAGCGGCGAGACCAAGTTTGGCAGGGGAGTAGAGTGTGTGAATAGACTCGATTTCATCCAGACGTCTGTGAATCTCTTCACCTGTCAGATGGGCTTCCTGTTTTGGAAAATTGTCAACAAACTGTTCCATACGGTAAAGCTTTGAGGTATTGACACCTGTATTGGCAATGCTTAAGGATTGTGAGACACATTCTTTTCCGTCAAAACAGTTAAATTCGATGGACATAAGTCCGACATCCACGGTGCAGGTGACACCAAGTTCCTTTGCAAGACGGTTCATGGAAGTGCGGACACGCCATGCTCCGGTTCCACAGGAGAGCATGATCAATCCGACTCTTCCGATAACAGAAGCCTTCTCAATCAGCCCTGCTTTATTGATCAGAACATTGCTGTCGTTTTCCGTGTAATCGTGCCAGGGGATTTCCATATGATTTTTTTCCATGATATCCATATAATTATTCTTCTGCATAAATGATCGCCTCTGCTTTTTTTACATGTCGTTCCAGATTCTTCAAAAACAGCGAATCCGGTAGAAAAATACCAATCTCATCATAGCGGGTGTTTTCCTCTACCAGAGAATCCTGCCCATAGAAAATGTACGCCATAGGAAGACTTTTCTCCAGTTTGATCATAAGATCCCAGACAGCAGAATAAGCTTCTGCCTCTGTCTCTTTCAGCTTGACAGTGTCGGGCAGCTCGCGGATGATCAGTACACCGGTATTTTTTTCCAGAATCTGCTGTTCCATATCCATTTTTTCAGAAGCATAGGCATGGCGGTAACGGTAGGCCTGTGCAAAATAAATATTTTTCTTATTGTCAAGATCACAGTAGACATCATAAAAATGCTGGTAATCTTTTTCACGTACGGTTGTTTTATATCCGGGCAGTAAATTGCCCGATTCGTCAGTCATGATAATCGGATTCGTTCTGCCGTCTGCGTTAAAACGGTACGGAATCAGAAACGAATTCCGGAGCAGATCGAATAATGTATTTTGACAGATTGCCATAAGAAAAGCTGACAGATCTCTGTTGTGATAAGCATTAAAAAGTGCCTGGGAAAATTCAGCGGGAGATAATGGAAAATTGTTATCCTCATTGCAAAACAGGGAATTGCAGAAAGTCCCCTGGAGTTTTTCACATGCCCATGGATCATTTAATATTTTGTTGAATAAAACATCTGCTTTTTCTTCGCGTGGAAAAATTGTTTTTTCTGCCATAAATGAATCGCTTCCTTTTCTTTTTTTTCGCTAAAATTATACTATTGAAATAGAAATATGTGAAAGCTATAATTGATATAGCAGAAATAATAATTTGATATGATTGAGGGCGAGCTATGGATGTGAATTTTGAGTATTATAAAATTTTTTATTACGTTGCGAAATATAATAATTTTACGAGGGCTGCAAGGGTGTTGGGAAACAGCCAGCCGAATGTGACAAGGGCAATGAACTGTCTGGAACAGCAGCTTCATTGTACGCTTCTGGTGCGGACGAACCGTGGAGTTTTTCTGACTACGGAAGGGGAAAAGCTGTATACACATGTAGCAGCGGCCATGGAACAGCTTTTTACGGCAGAGGAGGAACTGGCAGAATGTGTGGGACTGTCCCATGGGAGTATTGCAATCGGAGCCAGTGAGACCGCGTTAAATTTGTTCCTTCTGGATAAGTTAAAAGAGTTTCACAATACATACCCGGGAATCCGGCTGAAGATCTACAATCATTCCACACCGCAGGCGGTGGAAGCGGTGAGAAGGGGAACGGTTGATTTTGCAGTCGTTTCCACACCTGTAAAAGCGGATGCACCGCTCCACATGACAATGCTTCATCCATATCAGGAAATACTGATCGGTGGAACAGAGTTTGGGCATCTGGCAGGAAAGCAAACAACATTTGAGGAGATTATGCAATATCCGCTCATCTGTCTTGGAAAGGAGACCGTGACCTTTCAGTTTTACAGGCAGTTATTTGCTTCTTATGGTCTGGACTTTGAGCCGGATACAGAGACTGCAACGGCGGATCAGATCCTTCCACTGGTAAGAAGCGGACTGGGGCTGGCTTTTATACCAAAACCGATGGCAAAGGATGCGATTGACAGGGGAGAGGTGTCAGAGATACCCCTGTGTGAGAAGATACCGTCCCGGAATATCTGTCTGATCTATGACAGCAAGCACCCTTTTAAGGAGGCTGCCACACAATTGAAAAAGATGATCGCTGCGAATAGTTTTGCCAGTGTTGAATAGGTTTTTGGAAAACGATTGATATTTTTAAAAGCATATGTTATAGTTCAAACGAACTTGATAATGAAACAAACAGGTGTCAGATAGGCAGGGTGACCTCACTCTGCCGGATCTGGTGAAAAGGGAAACAGGTGCGAATCCTGTACGAACTCGTCACTGTATTTAGGGAGTGCATGCCAAAAACTCACTGGGCAGCCGGGAAGAGGGCAATGCATGATGATCTGTAAGTCAGGAGACCTGCCTGATTGTTGTACGGGAAACAAAAATGTTTCCATGCCACGAGTAACTGGCTGTACGGATGAGAAAATTTGACCTGTTTTTAGATCATTTTTGTAATATAGGACAGGAAAATTTTTATATTGTGATTTGAGTGCAGCGTTTCTTTTGTGAAAAAGAGACGCTTTTTTCATATTCAGGCAGAACGATTCCATAGAACATCATCTGGAACAGACCGTCGAACAGGAAAGAGAGAAAAACAGAATGCAAAGCAACGGAAACGGAACCGAAGTATGGGAAAAAGGAATACAGGTTGATCTCCCGGATGGAGAGTATGAGATTGAAGTGCAGCTGACAGGGGGAAGCGGCAGGGCGTCTGTCACATCACCGGCAATTCTGCAGGTGCAGGATGAGAAGGCCGTCATCGAGATCGAGTGGAGCAGCCCTAATTATGACTATATGACGATGGACGGAGAGACTTATCTTCCGGTCAATACAGAGGGCAATTCTGTTTTCGAACTGCCTGTGACTGCTTTTGACAAAGAAGTGCCGGTAACGGCAGATACGACAGCCATGAGCGTGCCGCATGAGATTGAATATACGATTCTGCTCGACAGTGCTTCCATTGCAAACGCCGGGAAAAAACCGATGGAAGTGATCGCAGTTGTCTACGTCGCAGCCGTGATCGCAGTAAGTATCACAGCGTGGCAGATACATCGGAAGAGAAAAGGAAAAAAAGAATGAAGCAGATAAAAAAAATCGGTCTGTGGTGTATATTGCTTTTTGCCTGCATCCAGATATCGGGCTGTGGAGACGGCCAGACCTCCTGGAAGAGTGGGGATCATGAGATCAGCAGTGAGCTGACTTATGAAAAGAGCATGGATTTAGATTATGCCACAGAGTTTGCAGTGGATTATTATGAGAATGGTTTTACACTTATTTCCATATCGGATGGAAGCAGATTTTTACTGAATACCGAAGGGGAACAGGTACCGGAGGATTTAGAGAAGGGTATCACAGTCTTAAATGCCCCGGTGTCCAATATTTATCTGGTTGCCTCGGCGGCTATGGATATGTTTTGCAGTATCGGTGCACTGGATCACATCTGCCTGTCCGGACTGCCTGAAGAAAAATGGGAGATCCCGGAGGCAAAGGCGGCAATGGAGAGCGGACAGATCGTATATGCCGGAAAGTATAATGCACCTGATTATGAACTGATCTGTTCGAAAGAGTGCGGGCTTGCCATTGAGTCAACGATGATCGGACATTCACCGGAGGTAAAGGAGAATCTGGAATCGTTTGGCATTCCGGTTTTAGTCGATCATTCCAGCTATGAGTCTGATCCGCTCGGCAGGACCGAGTGGGTAAAGCTTTATGGAGTGCTGACCGGAAATGAGGATGCGGCGGTGAGAGCATTTGAGGAACAGAAACAGTATGTACAGGAACTTTCCGATGTGGAAACGACCGGAAAGACAGTCGCATTTTTTTATGTTACAACAGCAGGAACGGTCAGTGTGCGAAAGAGCAATGACTATGTTCCGAAAATGATAGACATTGCCGGTGGGGAGTATGTGTTCCGGAATTTAAAAGGGGAAGATAACGCAGCTTCCAGTGTCAATATGCAGATGGAAGAATTTTATGCGCAGGCAAAAGATGCGGACTATCTTGTCTATAACAGCACGATCGACGGCAATCTTGCTTCCATTGATGATCTGCTGGCGAAAAACAGTCTTTTTGCAGATTTTAAAGCAGTCCAGAATGGAAATGTATGGTGTATCGGGAAAAACCTTTATCAGGATACCATGGATACCGGAAGCATTATCCATGATTTTCATGAGATGCTGAACTCGGAGGATACGGATGAACTTACCTACATGTATAAGCTCAAATAGAAAAATAAGATATACGGTCTGTTTTGTCATTCTGATCACATTATCAGTACTCTTTTTTATCATCAGTGTATGTGCCGGAAGTGTGCAGATTCCGCTCTCAGATATCTGGAGACAGTTCAGAGGGGAACAGGATGAACTTTATGCAGCCATTCTCTTTCAGATCCGTATCCCGAGAACATTTGCGGCAATCCTGCTCGGCGGTGCGCTGGCGTTGTCCGGGTATCTGCTGCAGACTTTTTTTCACAATCCGATCGCAGGACCGTTTGTCCTTGGTATTTCTTCCGGGGCAAAATTATTTGTGGCGGTCGTGATGATCGTGTTCTTAAGATATTCCAGAACACTATCTTCTGTGGATCTGATCGTGGCGGCGTTCGCAGGATCTATGCTGTCGATGTTTTGCGTGCTTCTGATGTCACCGAGAGTTCAGAATATGTCATTTTTAGTGCTGATCGGAGTGATGATCGGCTATATCTGTTCTGCAGTCACAGATTTTCTTGTGACATTTGCAGAGGATTCTGACATTGTGAATCTTCATAACTGGTCGATGGGAAGCTTTTCCGGCATCACATGGGAGAATGTGAAAACGATCGTGTTTGTTGTAGCCGTTACCGGCATTTTGACATTCTTTTTGTCAAAACCGATGGAAGCGTACCAGTTAGGAGAGACTTACGCAAAAAATATGGGTGTCAATATCAAAATGTTTCGCGTATTGCTCGTGATCTTATCGAGCATCTTATCCGCAGTGGTAACAGCGTTTGCAGGACCGGTGTCGTTTGTCGGGATCGCGGTGCCGCAGATGGTAAAGCGGTTATTCCGGACGGCAAAACCGATCATCATGATACCGGCATGTTTTTTAGGTGGGGCAGTATTCTGCATGTTCTGTGATCTTCTTGCGCGGATGGTGTTTGCACCAACGGAGATGAGTATCAGTACCGTGACGGCGATTTTTGGCGCACCGGTAATGATCGCTGTCATGTTGAAGCAGCGACAGGAGCGGTATTAAGGAAGAAAAATTGAAATTGTGAGAAGCATGCATCCAGGCATTCGGTAGGTAATGAAATATCTTGACAATGGAAAATGAGGAACGGAATGGAAGAACGGGAACTTTTGCACACGGACGGACTGTCCGTTGGATATCACGGAAAAGAACTGATAAAGGAGATAGGGATATCTCTGAAAATGGGAGAGATCGTAACATTGATCGGACCAAACGGGGCAGGAAAATCCACTATTTTAAAGACTATCGCAAAGCAGCTGCAGGAGATCTGCGGCAGCGTTTATGTGGAAAACACCAGGCTGTGTGAACTGCCGGAAAAAGAACTGGCGAAGAAAATGTCCATTGTTTTCACAGAGCGCATCACACCGGAGCTGATGACAGTGGCAGACGTTGTGGCGATGGGGAGATATCCGTATACCGGAGGACTTGGCATCCTGACACCAAAAGATGAGGCGGTGGTGGCGCAGTGCATGGAACAGATCCGCATTTCACCGTTAAAAGAACGCAATTTTATGAGCCTGAGTGATGGGCAGAAACAGCGTGTACTGCTTGCAAAAGCGCTGTGCCAGGAGCCGGAGATTCTGATCCTGGATGAGCCAACATCTTATCTGGATGTAAAGTACAAACTCGAATTTTTATCCATGCTGCAGGAGATGACGCGGAAGAAAAAAATCGGTGTTCTCATGTCGCTGCATGAACTTGATCTTGCAGAGCGTGTGTCGGACAAAATTGTCTGCGTCAAAGGGGAAAACATTGAGCATTATGGCACGCCGGAGGAAGTCTTTACCGATGGATTTGTCGATCAGCTTTATGAGATCACGGACGGAACGTTTCAGGAGAAAAGCGGTTGCGTGGAACTGAAAAAGTGCGGTGGCATACCGGAGGTATTTGTGATCGCCGGAAATGGTACGGGAAGTTTCCTGTTCCGGCAGCTTCAGAGAAATGGGATTCCATTTGCAGTAGGAATCTTAGGAAAAAATGATCTTGATTATCCGGCGGCAGAAGCGCTTGCGGTGCAGGTGATCGCTGCGGAGGCGTATCAGGACTTTGAGAGGAAACATTATGAGGCGGCAAAACAGGTGATGTGCGCATGCAGAAAGGTGATCTGCTGCCAGACGGTATTTGGATCACAGAATGTGCTTAACAGACAGCTTTTGCAGGAGGCAGAAGACTGTGGAATGGAGATAGAATTATGGCAAAAGTGATCATGGTGCAGGGCACGATGTCAAACGCAGGAAAGAGCCTGATTGTGGCAGGACTCTGCAGGATTTTCAGACAGGACGGATACCGGGTGGCACCGTTTAAATCCCAGAATATGGCACTGAATTCTTTTATCACAAAGGAAGGGCTTGAGATGGGACGCGCACAGGTGATGCAGGCGGAGGCAGCAGGGGTGGAGCCGGTAGCTGCAATGAATCCGATTCTGTTAAAACCGACCACACATGTCGGCTCACAGGTGATCGTGAATGGTGAAGTGCTTGGGAATATGAGCGCCAGAGATTATTTTGTGTATAAAAAACAGTTGATCCCGGAAATCAAAAAGGCATTCCGGGAGTTAGAAAGAGATAACGACATTATCGTGATCGAAGGCGCAGGTAGTCCGGCAGAGATCAATCTGAGGGAGAATGACATTGTCAATATGGGATTGGCAGAGCTTCTGGATGCACCGGTGCTTCTTGTGGGAGACATTGACAGGGGCGGCGTGTTTGCACAGCTTCTCGGAACGCTGATGCTGCTCGAGGAACCGGAAAAGGAACGTGTAAAAGGGCTCATCATCAATAAATTCCGCGGGGATAAAACTATATTAGATCCGGGCGTTGTGATGCTGGAGGAGCGGGGACATGTGCCGGTCGTGGGCGTTGTGCCTTATATGGAGCTGTCCATTGATGACGAGGACAGCTTAAGCAGCAGATTTGACCGCAGGGAGGAAGGCCTGATCGATATTGCAGTCATCCGTTATCCAAGAATTTCCAATTTTACGGATCTGTCTGTCTTAGAGCAGATCGGGCAGGTTTCCGTGCGCTATGTGGACAGTGTGAGAGACTTACACCACCCGGACATGATCGTGCTTCCGGGCAGTAAAAATACAATGGCCGATCTGAAATGGATGCGGGAAAATGGTCTGGAGGCGCTGATCAAAAAGAAAGCGCAGGATACCATTGTTTTTGGGATCTGTGGCGGATATCAGATGCTGGGTGAGACGATCCGTGATCCATATCAGGTGGAAAACGGTGGAAGCATGAAAGGTATGGGACTGCTTCCGGCTGCGACGGAGCTGAAACAGGAAAAAACAAGAACACAGGTAACGGGAACTTTTGGAGAAATTTCCGGAGCACTCTCCGGTCTTTCCGGAAAGAGTGTGCGCGGATACGAGATCCACATGGGCAGTACCGGATACAGTCGAAGTAACGCGGATAATAGAAGCACCGCAGACGGTGGAAGCATCGTAGACAGTGAGTGTGTCATAGATCCGAAAAGCAGAGGTAATGAGAAGCGTTACATGTGCAGAATACAAAATGAAGCGGATGGCAGTGTAAAATACGACGGAATCTTTTCCGGCAATGTATATGGAACGTATGTTCATGGCATCTTTGACGAGGGGACGCTGGCAGAGACACTGGTTGGTATCCTGGCTGCCCGGAAGGGTGTGGCGCTGGATACCGGACAGATGATAAGTTACGGGCAGTTTAAGCAGATGCAGTATGATAAACTTGCAGACGGTGTGCGGAAATCCATGGATATGGAAGCAGTGTATGCGATGCTGCGGGAAGCTGCGATTTAAAACAGAAATGTTGTTACTGGAACGAGGTACGAGTGAACAGTAACGAAAATGCGCAGTGCATAAAGAGGAAAAATAATGGAATTTAAAATAGAGGAACCGGATAAAAAAATCGGGCAGGAAATCAAAGCAAACTGGGATCGTTTGGCAAAACCGCTGGATGGTCTGGGGGAGTTTGAGGGACATCTCGCAAGGATCGGGGCAATCCTTGGGTCGCCAGAGATTGATATTGCGAAAAAAGCAGTGATCGTCATGTGCGCAGATAATGGCGTTGTGGCGGAAGGCATCAGCCAGTCCGGGCAGGAGATCACGGCAGCGGTGACAGAGAATCTCGGAAAAAGAAATACCTCGGTCTGCAAGATGGCGAAAGCTGTTGGCGCAGAGATTTTTCCGGTGGATATCGGTGTGAACACCGACCGGATTTTTCCGGGAGTCATCAGCAGAAAAGTAAAAAAAGGTACAAATGATTTTCTGATAAAACCTGCGATGTCAGAGAGAGAAGCCATGCAGGCGGTCCGGGTTGGGATGGAACTTGTAAAAGAGTGCAAAGAAGCTGGATATACGCTGCTTGGCACCGGAGAGATGGGAATTGGCAATACGACGACAAGTGCAGCGATGGCAGCAGCTCTGCTTTCCGTTCCGCCAGAGATCGTGGCAGGGCGTGGTGCCGGGTTAAGTGATGAAGGGCTTGCAACAAAAAGACGGGTAATTGCTGATGCATTGGAAAAATATCAGTTGAGAGGGACAGAGCCGATGCGTATTTTATGCTCAGTCGGCGGGCTGGATATCGCAGGACTTTGCGGCGTGTTTTTAGGTGGTGCAAAATACCATATGCCGATCGTGGCAGACGGTGTCATCAGTGCGGTGGCAGCGCTTACAGCAGAGCGGCTTTGTCCGGGAACAAAAGAATTTATCATTCCCTCCCACAAAGGAAAGGAACCGGCTTCGGAACTTTTGATGCGGGAGCTGGGGCTTTCTCCGGTTCTGGATGCAGAACTTGCATTAGGAGAGGGAACGGGGGCAGTCATGATGTTTTCCCTGTTAGATATTGCCATGAGTTTATATGAGACAGGGGCTACTTTTAGCGATTTTAAAATTGAGGAGTATCACAGGTTTTGATAAAGTCAGTGTGAACATATTTTTTACATGTGACAGAAAGGTGCAGTTATCAGGATGATCACATTGGTGACAGGGGGAAGCGGCAGCGGAAAATCTGCATATGCAGAAAGCCTGCTGTTTTCCTGCGAAGGAATCAGATATTATATTGCAACCATGCAGATTTATGATGCAGAGGGCGAAAAAAAAGTAGAGCGGCATCGGAAACTGCGGGCAGGAAAAGGGTTTCTTACGATCGAAAGCCCGATGAATGTAGGAAAAATCCAGTTTGTATGTGCTGGAGAATCAGGGCAGGCGCAATACCGGCAGGAAGCAGAGAGGAAAGGGCAGTGCAGCTCAGAAAAGAAATCGGCACTGCTTGAGTGTATGTCAAATCTCACAGCAAACGAAATGTTCACGAAAGACGGCATGAAATCCGAGGAGGAAGTAGTTGAAAAAATTGTATCTGAGATACAGACTCTTTCACAGAAACTCGACAACCTTGTGATCGTCACGAACAATGTATTTGAGGATGGTGTAATCTATGACGCCGGAACAATGGAGTATTTGAGAGCACTTGGCAGGATCAATGCAGCACTTGCGCATCTGGCAGACCGGGTGGCAGAGGTTGTGGTTGGAATTCCGGTGGAGCTGAAAGGATGAAGTTATGAAATTATTAAAAGCGATGGCGATCGCATTTTCCATTTATTCTAAAATCCCCGTGCCGCAGTTTGAGTGGAAGGAAGAGGATATGGAGTATATGATGTGCTTTTTTCCGTGGATCGGCGGGGTGATCGGAATGTTTTTTTTCGGATGGGCGGTGTTATGTGAGAAATTTGCGGTAGGAAATGTCTGCTATGCACTGATCGGTGCGGCAATTCCGTTAATGATCTCCGGTGGATTTCATGTGGATGGATACATGGACACGATGGACGCATTTCATTCGTACCAGAGCCGGGAAAAAAAGCTGGAGATTTTAAAAGATTCCCATATCGGTGCATTTGCGGCGATCATGCTGGCTCTTTATTATATGATCGATATCGCAGCAATTTCAGAAATACATACCCAAAAGGCAGTGTCTGCAGTGGCAGCCGTATTTTTTCTGGCGAGATGCTTTAGTGGGATTGCAGTTATGACATTACAGCCGGCAAAGAAAGAGGGACTTTTGTATACCTTTGCATCCAGTGCACAGAAAGTCAGGGTAAAAGCAGCCTTATATTTTCAGGCAGCGCTTTGTGTGGCAATCATGCTGCTCGTATCCGGATGGTATGGAGCCGCGGCAATCGGGGCGGCGCTGCTCAGTTTCTTTTATTTTAAAAAGAAAAGTTACAAAGAGCTTGGTGGTATCACAGGTGACACTGCCGGATTTTTTGTGACAGTCTGTGAGGCGGCTGCGGCAGCTGCGGTTGCGGTGGCCGGATATTTCTTGTAACTTTTAAAATAGTATTCGGCAGAAGGGGAGAAAAAGCATGCAATTATATATCGGAGGATATGCGCAGGGCAAGCTTGCCTATGTGCAGGAAAAGCTGAAAGGGCAGGAGGTGCCTGTTGTAAATGATCTGCATCTCTGGGTGAAACAGCTTTTACAGGAGGGAAAACCGGCGGAAGAGATCGTGCTGCAATATTATAAGGAACACCCGGATTGTATCTTTATCTGCGACGAGATCGGCAACGGCATTGTACCGATGGAGAAGCAGGAGCGGGAATACAGGGAACGTGTCGGCAGATTATTGATCCGGCTTGCAGAGGAAGCGGAGACGGTGGAGCGCATCATATGTGGAATGGGACAGAAGATAAAATAAAAGTAAAAATCACATGGATCAGACATGGCATGACACAGGCGAACGGAGAACACCGTTATCTTGGAAAAACAGACGAACCGTTGTCTGAAACAGGAATCCATCTTTTGCAGGAAAAAAAGAAGGAATATTTTTCCAGTCCACCGGAATTTTTGTATACATCTCCGATGAAACGCTGCGTTCAGACAGCGGAACTGCTTTTTGAGAGGAATCCAATCCTGATCCCGGAATGGAAGGAGATGGATTTCGGGCAGTTTGAGGGAAAAAATTATGAGGAATTAAAGGATGATCCCTGCTATCAGAAGTGGATCGACAGCAATGGAACATTGCCATTTCCCGGCGGAGAGTCAAGAGAGCAGTTTATCCGGCGTTCCATGGAAGGTTTTGACCGGATGATGTCTGATATTTTAAAAAGATCAGAAAAGAACACCGGAATACAAAACGACACAGATCCGCGATATCTGAACAGTGATCGTGGAACAGAAATCCCAGTTGTGACCATAGTGCATGGCGGTACGATCATGGCGGTGTTAAGCAGTCTTACCGGAGTGGAATATTTTGATTTTCAGGTGAAAAACGGGGAAGGATATGAAACTGTGCTGGAATGGATCCAGGGCAGATGGAAGATAACAAGTCTGACTAAGATAGGATGTGAGGACTCAAAAAGTGAACATTTACAATAGATAAGAAAGGAAATTAAATCATGATTTATCATATTGCTGCCATGCTGGCGGGATTTCTCATGGATCTGCTGCTTGGAGATCCTTACTGGCTGCCGCATCCGATCCGTCTGATCGGAAACTGGATCAGTTTTCTGGAAAAGAGACTTCTCGGCAGCAAAACAGAAGAAAAACATACCACACCGGAGCAGGAAAAAAGAAGGGGAATGCTGCTTGTACTTGCAGTTTTGAGCAGTACGGTGTTTGTGACAGCTGTGCTTTTACTTGGCGCATACAGACTGCATCCTTATCTTGGTGCTGTGATCGAGAGCATTATGACCTACCAGATCCTTGCCACGAAATGCCTGAAGGTGGAGAGTATGAAAGTCTATCAGGAACTGAAAAAAGGGGATATTGCGGCGTCACGGAAAGCGGTATCCATGATCGTTGGCAGAGACACGGAATGTCTGGATGAGACAGGCGTTGCAAAGGCTGCGATCGAGACTGTGGCAGAGAATACTTCGGATGGCGTGATCGCACCGATGATCTTCACAGCGATCGGCGGTCCAATCCTTGGATTTTTCTACAAAGCTGTCAATACCATGGATTCCATGGTAGGATATAAGAATGACAGATATCTGTATTTTGGCAGAACTGCGGCAAAACTGGATGATATCGTAAACTACATCCCGGCAAGGATCAGCGCACTGCTCATGGTGGTTTCCTGTTTTTTATGTGGAAAAGAGTTTGACGGAAAGCGGGCATGGTATATTTTTAAGAGAGACCGCTACAGACATGCGAGCCCCAATTCGGCACAGACGGAAGCGGTGTGTGCAGGTGCCCTTGGAATCAGGCTTGCGGGAAATGCAAGCTATTTTGGCAAAATCGTGGAAAAGCCTTATATCGGGGATGCAGAAAGAGCAGTGGAGACAGAGGATATTAAGCGCACAAACCGTCTGCTCTATGCGACGGCTGTCCTGTGTGAAGCAATCTGTCTGTTGGTACTTTTGGTAATTCTGCTTATTTCTTAGACCAGAGAGGAGAAGAGAAAATGCGTCCGGTCATACACGGTGGAGACATTTATCAAAATGAAATAGAACTGGATTTTTCCGTAAATATCAATCCTTTTGGAATACCGGAAAAAGTGAAGGAGGCAATGCAGGAATCTTTGGAACTCTGTGAGCATTACCCGGACATTCACCATGCAAAACTGATCGAAAAAATCGGAGCATACTATCACATCCCGGAGGAACATATTTTGTGCGGAAACGGAGCATCTGAATTATTTGTGGCGATTGTTCATGCAATCAAACCGAGAAAAATTGTAATACCGGTGCCGTCCTTTTATGGTTATGAGAAAGCTGCAAACGTGACAGAGGCAGAGGTTTCCTATTATGAGATGAAAGAGAGGGACGGGTTCTGCCTGACCGAAGCGTTTCTGCAGGAATTGCAGGAGGATGTGGATTTATTTTTTCTGGCGAACCCGAATAATCCGGTTGGCAATACAATAGAAGACATGCTGCTGGAAAAAATATGTGACAGATGCCGGAAAAAAAAGATAACCGTTGTGATAGATGAATGTTTTCTCGAATTTACAAGGAAAAGAGGATTTTTTGAAACACATTCTTTACAGGAATATCCAAATGTGATCGTTGTGAAGGCTTTCACAAAATTATATGCGATCCCGGGTGTGCGTCTGGGCTTCTTATTCTGTGGCAGCCAGAACAAGGCAGGGCAGATTTTCAATCAATTGCCGGAGTGGAACATCTCAATCATTGCGGAGGCAGCCGGACTTGCGGCATTAGATGAGACGGAATACTGTAACAAGACCATTTCATACATTGGAAAAGAGCGTGCATATCTAAGGGCAGAACTGGAAAAGCTGGGGATCAAAGTCTACCCCGGGGAAGCAGATTTCCTGCTCATAAAGACAGAGCGTCAGCTCTATAATGATTTGCTGAAGAAAAAAATTTTAATTCGTGACTGCAGCAATTACCGGGGACTACGTACAGGATACTATCGTATTGCAGTGAAGACACATGAAGAGAATGAAAAATTGATTGCGCAATTAAAGGATACAATTTGAAGAAGAATCTTATGAAGCGTTTCGCAATCACCCATATCAACACTGCAGGAAAGTAAGGAGCATCAGTATGGAAAACATAGAATACGTCAGACCACAGGATATCGAAAAACGAAGCTTTGCCATAATCTCAAAAGAGCTGGAGGAAAAAGGAATCGTTCTTCCAAAAGAGCAGGAGCTTGTGACGAAGAGAGCCATCCATACCAGCGCAGATTTTGATTATGCAAAGACCATGACTTATTCCGCCCATGCGGTCGGGATTGCAAAAAAACTGATACAAAATGGTGCAGACATTGTCACCGATACAAACATGGCACTTGCCGGCGTGAATAAAAAAGAACTGGCAAAATACGGAGGAGAGGCACACTGTTTTATGGCTGAGGAAGAGGTGGCAAAGATTGCAAAAGAGCGCGGTGTCACAAGGGCAGCTGTGAGCATGGAAAAAGCAGCACAGATAGAAAAGCCGGTGATCTTTACCATAGGCAATGCGCCGACAGCATTGATCGAATTATATGAAATGATACAGAGCGGAAAATACCGCCCGGCATTTATTATCGGGGTTCCGGTAGGATTTGTGAATGTGGAGGCTGCAAAGGATCTGATTTTAAAAACGGATGTACCGTATATTATCAACCGGGGAAGAAAAGGTGGCAGTAACATTGCAGCGGCAATCTGCAATGCACTTTTATATGAACTTCGAGATGGAAATTAAATGTAAATTTAAGTAATGGATTCACTGGCCTGCTGAGTTGCCGTGCAGACCATAAGAAAATCATGCAAGAGTGGATGAATGATGCGATATGGATTTACAACAGGAAGCTGTGCGGCGGCTTCCTCGAAAGCAGCAGCATATATGCTGCTGACAGGAAAGTTAAAACAAAATATAACAATACAGACACCGAAAGGGATTCTGTTTCAAACGGAGATACTTGAAATTACAAGAAGTGAAACAGAAGTTACCTGCGCAGTACGAAAAGATGGTGGAGATGATCCCGATATTACATCCGGGACACTCATTTTTTCCACGGTGCGTTTTGCAGACGGGGAGAAAAAAATACCGGGGCAGAATAACAGACAATTTTCAGGCATTCATGTGAAAGCGATGCAGGAAAAAAGGGCAGTCATTTGCATTGACGGTGGCGAGGGTGTTGGCAGAGTGACAAAACCCGGATTAGACCAGCCGGTCGGAAATGCAGCCATTAATCATGTGCCACGGGAGATGATCGAAAAAGAAGTGCAGGAGGTATGCGCATTGGCAGATTTCTCCGGAGAACTTCATATCACGATCTCGGTGCCCGACGGAGAACATTTGGCGGAGCAGACCTTCAATCCGAGACTTGGGATCGTCGGGGGAATTTCCATTTTGGGAACTTCCGGGATCGTAGAACCGATGAGCAGTCAGGCGCTTCTTGATACGATCAAAGTGGAATTGAACCAGAAAAAGGCAGAAGGTTATGGAATCGCCGCTGTTTCGCCCGGTAATTACGGGTTGGATTACATGAAAAAAACATATGGTTACGACCTTGACCGGAGCGTAAAGTGCAGTAATTTTATCGGAGACACCATTGATATGGCGATCACCACTGGATTTGAAAAAATGCTGCTCACAGGACATATCGGCAAGCTTGTGAAAGTGGCAGGAGGAATCATGAACACACATTCCAGGGAGGGAGACTGCCGTATGGAAGTGCTTGTCGCGGCTTCTGTGAGAAATCAAGTGCCCTACACGGTGCTCGAAGAAATCCTGCAATGTGTCACCACGGAAGAAGCAGTCAGGAAACTGGATGCCTGTGGCAAAAAAGATGCTGTGATGCAGGATCTGTTGTCAAAAATCATGTTTTATCTGAACAAACGGGCGGCAGGAAAAATGCAGATCGAGGTTATCCTTTACTCCAATGAATTTGGAGAGCTGGCAAAGTCCGCTGGAGCAGAGAAGTTTTTACAGGAATTAATGTGATTTATTAGACAATTGCGAAACTCTTGAAAACCTAAATTAAATTGTGAAAAATTAACAAAAGCTTGAGAAAACACTGGGGAGCGGTCGGTCCTTAGAAGGCAGATACAACGTAAGTTGTGACTGGCTTCTTAGTACCGTTACCAGCGACACGTAGCGAAAGCGTGTTTTCGAAAATTTTGTTAATTTTTCACAATTTAAAGAAGATTATGAAGGGTTTCGCAAATACATAAATTAGAAAGGAAACAAAACGATGGTTTATTTTGTGGGAGCAGGACCGGGAGCGGCAGATCTTATCACGGTACGTGGAATGCGTCTGTTAGAAAAGGCAGATGTGGTAATTTATGCGGGTTCGCTTGTGAATCCGGAACTTTTATCTTATTGCAAAAAAGAGTGTGAGATACATAACAGTGCATACATGACCTTAGAAGAGGTACTCAATGTCATGGAAGAGGCGGAAAAACAAAAACTTACGACAGTGCGGCTTCACACCGGGGAACCAAGCATTTACGGAGCAGTGCGCGAGCAGATGGATCTGCTGGATGAAAAAGGTATTTCATATGAGAGCTGTCCGGGAGTCAGTGCCTGCTTTGGAGCGGCAGCTTTGTTAAATCTGGAATATACTTTACCGGAAGTGTCCCAGTCATTGATCATTACCCGCATGGAAGGCAGAACCAAAGTGCCGGAGAAAGAGAGCATTGAGAGTTTTGCAGCACATCATGCTTCCATGTCAATTTATTTAAGTACAGGAATGCTGGGAGAACTGAGCAGACGGCTGATCGCAGGCGGGTATGGGAAAGACACACCGGCAGCAATTGTATACAAGGCGACCTGGCCGGAGGAAGAAGCGCATCTGTGCACGGTGGAACAGTTAGAAGAGACGGCAAAAGCGCATAACATTACAAAAACAGCGCTGATCATCGTGGGAGATATTGTGGCACACCAGCATTATGAGAAATCCAGACTGTATGCGCCGGATTTTGAAACGGAATTTCGTAAGATGAAAAAATCAAGGGAAAAAGAATGAATATCAGTATTATTACGTTTACAGAGAACGGAACAAAACTTGCAGAAAAAATCAGACAGGCTTTTGTGAGCGCGAAAACGGAAGAAGCAAAAAACCTTGGATTATCGCTATCTGACTGGACAAGACAGCAGTTTGCAGAGAAAAATGCGATTGTTGTAATTGGAGCCTGTGGCATTGCAGTGCGCATGATCGCACCATTTGTGTCGGATAAGCTGAGTGACAGTCCGGTGGTTGTGGCAGACGAGGCAGGGACTTTTGTGATTCCACTGCTTTCCGGGCATATGGGAGGAGCCAATGAGCTTGCAGAACAGATTGCAAGACAGATTGGCGGGATTCCGGTCATCACAACGGCAACCGATGTGAATCATACTTTTTCTGTGGATTTGTTTGCAAAAAAATGTGGTCTTTCCATTTATAACCGGGAGGGGATCGCAAAAGTTTCAGCCAAAATACTGGATGGAAAAACGCCGGATATTGTGATCTCATCAGAGAAAACAGACTTAGAGCAGGGAGTACTCGGATTGCAGCCGAGAGAATATATTTTAGGAATCGGCTGCCGCAGGGGAAAAAGCTTTGAAGAACTGGATGCATTTATACAAAAGTGGCTGGATCATGCAGGCATTGAAAAAAGACTTGTGCGCGCAGCAGCTTCCATTGATCTGAAAAAAGAGGAGAAAGGCCTGCTGAGGTGGTGTATGGCAAACCGAATCCCGTTTTTAACCTATTCCGCGGAGGAGTTAAAACAGGTAAAGGGAGACTTTCAGGAGTCCTCCTTTGTAAAAGAAAAGACAGGCGTGGACAATGTCTGCGAGCGAGCTGCAATGAAAGCGGCAAAAGAAGAAGGAACTTTTATTTTGCGGAAGCAGGCGGAAAACGGCATGACGATCGCAATTGTAAAATACGACTGGAAATTGGAAAGAGAGCTGGCAAAGGAGTACAGGATCGATGAGCAGTAAAATTTATATCGTGGGAATGGGGCCGGGAACCGGGGAAATGATGACTCCACAGGCAGATCATGCATTGTGCGGCAGCGATGTGATCGTCGGATATCCGGTGTATTTAAAATTATTAGGCGGTAAATATCGGAAAAAAGAATTTTTATCCACACCGATGAAACAGGAAGTCAGACGCTGTGAGATGTGTTTTGAGGAAGCAGAAAAAGGAAAAACGGTTGCGATGGTATGCAGTGGGGATGCAGGCGTGTATGGAATGGCATCCCTGCTCTATGAGATGTCGGAAGCGCATCCGGGATGTGAACTTGAGGTGATCCCCGGGATCACAGCGGCAAACAGTGGGGCAGCGGCGCTTGGAGCACCACTAAACCACGATTACTGCGTCATCAGCTTAAGTGATCTTATGACACCGTGGGAGATTATCGAAAAAAGGCTTGCGGCAGCGGCGATGGGCGATTTTTGCATGGCGATTTATAATCCATCCAGCCACCACAGGGCAGATTATCTTAAGAAGGCCTGTGACATTTTACAAAAAAACGGAGTGGAGCCGGAGAGAGCCTGTGGCTATGTGGAAAACATCGGAAGAGAAAACACAGCCTGTGAAGTCTGCACACTCGCAGAATTGCGGGAGCGTCAGGTGAATATGTTTACAACGGTATTTATTGGAAATTCCAGAACAAAAATCATAGGTGGGAAACTTGTCACACCGAGAGGGTATGTGCTGCCGGATCCGGCGGTTTAAAGTATGCCGTATTTTAATTTGCATGTGACAATCGTGTAAACAGGAGAAAGAAATTCATGAATAGAATTGTAATTTTTTCAGGAACAACAGAAGGACGCATGTTAGCACAGACATTGTCTGAAAATGAAATCCACTGTATTGTTTCCGTGGCAACAGAATATGGTGAGAGCGTCATGCCGGAGATGGATGGAGTTACGGTTCATAAAGGCAGGATGGATCTGGAGGAAATGCAGAAGTTCATCGCACAGAGCGAGGTAGCAGCGGTGGTGGATGCAACGCATCCGTTTGCAACGGCAGTTTCGGAAAACATCAGGGAAAGCCTGAAAAATACGGAGATTCCGTATATCAGGCTGCAGAGGGAGACTTCGGATATTGCATTAAATAAGGACACAATACAGGAAAATCGCTCAGATGTGATACTGTGCAGTGACGCCACAGAATGTGCAGACTTCTTAAGCTTCACAGATGGAAACATCCTGCTCACGACCGGGAGCAAAGACCTTGCCACATACAGTCGGAAGGAAGCGTTAAAAGACCGCCTGTTTGTCCGTGTATTGCCGGGATTGGAGAGCCTCTCGCTGTGTGAAAAGAACGGTATCTGTGGAAAACAGATCATTGCGATGCAGGGACCTTTTTCATTGGAGATGAACCGCGCACTGATCAGACAGTTTGATATAAAGTATCTGGTCACAAAGGAGAGTGGCAGAACCGGGGGATTTCTGGAAAAAATAAAAGCTGCCGGGGCAGAAGGGATCACTGCCTGTGTGATCGGCAATCCGGAAAAACAAAACAGTGGTGATACATTTACACAGGTGTGCAGAAAAATTTCTGAAATTACAGGAAAGACAATAAAAAACCAGATCGCCCTCATCGGAACCGGTATGGGAAATGAGCAGACACTCACGATGGAAGCAACAGAAAAAATCCGGGAAGCAGATTACATTTTTGGAGCAGAACGGCTGCTCCGGACAACAAAAAATGAGCAGGCAGTCCGTTATCCCTACTATCTTGCAGCGGATATCGTCCCGGAGCTGGACCGGTTATCCGGCTGCGGGGTAAAAGTGGTCATTCTTTTTTCCGGTGATACCGGTTTTTACAGCGGATGCGGGAAACTATATGAAACACTGAAGGGCAGAAGTGACAGCAGTGTGCGTATCTATCCCGGAATTTCATCGGTATCCTATTTTGCGGCATTGACCGGGTACAGTTATCAGGATGCGGCTGTTTTAAGTATCCATGGACACGGAGTGGAGACAGAGTGGATCGGAAATCTGACAGAAACAATTCGTTTTTCTAAAAAAACATTTTTGCTGATGTCCGGAAAAGAGGATGTGCAAAAACTCGGCAGACTGTTACAGAAATATCATTTACAGAACTGTAAGGTACTTGCAGGTTTCCAGCTGTCCTACCCGCAGGAGAAAGTTTTGGCACTAACGCCGGAAGCATGTGAGCATGTGGAAGAAACCGGATTATATATATGTCTCATCCTAAATCCGGATGCAGAAAAAAAGGCAGTTACCTGTGGGATGCGGGATGAGGAATTTTTGCGGGATAAAGTTCCGATGACAAAAGAAGAGATAAGAGCGTTGTCTATCTGCAAATTGCATTTACAAGAGGATTCCGTCTGCTATGATATCGGAAGCGGAACAGGATCGATTGCAATAGAAATTGCAAAGAGAAGCGGACAGATCCAGGTTTATGCGATAGAAAAAAAGCCTCTTGCACTGGAACTGATCCAGAAAAATATCGAGAAATTCGCTCTGCCGAACATTCAGGTAATCGCCGGTGAGGCACCGGACTGTCTTAAGACAGAAGAACGGAGTGAGCATCCGACACATGCGTTCATCGGTGGAAGCAGTGGCAGATTAAAAGAAATCTTAGATGTTTTATATAAAAAAAATCATGCAATGAGGATTGTGATCAATTGCATCAGTTTAGAGACGATCCGTGAACTGACATTGCTAAAAACAGACAGCCGTATCACGAATCTTGAAATCATTCAGGTGCAGGTATCTCGTGCAAAAACAATCGGCGATTATCATCTGATGCAGGGAGAAAATCCAATCTACATCTGCTCTTTTGATTTTACCGGGGAGGTATCTTAAATGGGATTGAAAATACCGAAAGTTATGATCGCTGCGGTAAAAAGCGGCAGTGGAAAGACAACCATCACATGTGCTTTTTTAAAACAGTTATTATGCAGGAAAAAACATCCGGTGTCCTTTAAGTGCGGACCGGATTATATTGATCCGATGTTTCATGAACAGGTGTTAAAAATTCCATCCAAAAATCTGGATACATTTTTTTCAGATGCATCACAGATACAGGCGTTATATGAGATGGAACTGCCGGGACACGATATCGCAGTGTTAGAAGGGGTTATGGGACTTTACGATGGACTTGGCGGAATCAGGGAGGAGGGATCTTCCTACCATCTGGCCAAGACGCTGGATGTCCCGGTTATTCTGGTAGTGGATGCGCATGGCATGGGAAAATCTGTGATCTCACTCATTGCAGGATTCTTACAATATGATGAGAAGAAGCTGATTAAAGGTGTGATCCTAAACCGGACAAGTAAAATGTTTTTTGATACCATTGCGCCGCTGATCGAAGAAGAACTTGCGATAAAAGCACTGGGATGCATTCCGAATGAAAAAGAACTGACAATCGGCTCCAGACATCTTGGATTGATCCTGCCGGAAGAAATGGAAGAACTGAATTTTCAGTTGGAAAAAGCCGGACAATTGCTGGAAAAATATGTGGATGTCGATGCGATGATCGGGATTGCAGAAAGTACTTTTGGGGAAAAAGAAGAAACTGTAACAGAAGAAGCAAAGCCGGAAGAAAAAGAAGATTTAGAAGAAAAAGCGTATTCTGGGAAAGTTACAATTTTTTCTCAGGCAATTTTCAGTGAAAAAAATAAATTATATGACAGAGAGAACTCCGGTACAAATACAATACCGCCCCGCATCGCAGTGGCGAAAGACGAAGCATTCTGTTTTTATTACCGTGACAACCTAAGAATGCTGGAACACTATGGAGCAGAGCTGATATTTTTTTCACCGCTGCATGATGAGAAGTTTCCGGAAAACATTCATGGCTTACTGTTAGGCGGCGGTTATCCGGAATTATACGCTAAGCAGCTTGAAGAAAATGAGAGCATGCGGAAATCCATCAAAGAAGCGCTGGAACAGCAGTTACCTTCCCTGGCAGAATGTGGGGGATTTATGTATCTGCATGACACGCTCACAGACAGGGAGGGAACAACTTATCAAATGGCAGGCGTGATCCCGGCAGAGTGTCAGTACACGGGAAAACTGGTACGTTTTGGTTATGTGGAAGTACAACTGCCGCAAGGGCTCACGGAGAAGGGAACAGCGGAAAGACCGGAGCCGGAAAAAATAAAGGCGCATGAGTTCCACTATTTCGACAGCACAGCGAATGGAGAGGATTGTATTGCCACAAAACCGGTGACAGGAAGAAGCTGGAAGTGCATTCATGCATCGGACGACCATTTCTGGGGCTTTCCACATCTGTATTATCCGTCAGATCCAAAGTTTGTGAAATGGTTTTTGGAAAGAGCAGAAAAACACATTTGAGATTGCAAAAAAAACATGGGTGTGCTAACATGGATAAGGCTTTAGACCGCTATATCATTCATGCGGTATGGAAGCGTAAAAAAATGACAGTTTCATAGAGAAGACAGTTGGTGCCAGCCGGTTTTGTTATGACCAGACTGGTTAAAAGGGAAACAGGTGTGATTCCTGTACGATCTCGTCACTGTGATAAGGGAGTGCAGATTCTTTTTCCGCATGGAAAGCCACTGGTGCATGGCACTGGGAAGGCAGAATCTGTATGAGGATCTTTCAGCCAGGAAACCTGCCAATCGTCTGGTACAGGGAAATGAATTCCCAGATCACGAGTAATTGGTCGTACTGTTTAGAGGGCTTTCTGACAAAAGCCTGATTTTCATTGACTTTTTACTCCGTTCAGGACATCTGACCGGAGTTTTTTATTGTCTGTTTCCGTAAGGATTGGATAATAAATTTTTCTTTGTGTACAGATCTCTATGAAGCAGAAGTAAATCACAAAGAGGAGAAAAAAATGAAGAAAAAAACACTTGCACTTGTTCTTGCGTTTACAATGACAGCAGCTCTTTTTACAGGCTGCGGAAGTAAGAACGAGACAGAGACAACACAGCCACAGACAGAAACAGCTGCTGAGACAGAGAGTGAAGAGATCGATGATCAGACCGCAGCAGACGAAGTTGCAGCACTCATCGATGCCATCTATGTGCAGACTAGAAATGAGAACACAGATGAGCAGTGCGCAGCAGCAAAAGCAGCATGGGACAAGCTGACAGATGCACAGAAGGAACTTGTTGAGGGAGAAAATGCTGACCCGGATTATTTCGGAAGAGATACAGGAGATGCATCCAAGGATGATCCTTTGAATGAGGACGGAATTGGTGAGAACGAGCTCTTAGTTGTAAGCTTTGGTACATCCTTCAATGACAGCAGGGCAGAGGATATCGGTGGTGTGGAAAAAGCACTGCAGGAAGCAAATCCGGACTGGTCTGTAAGAAGAGCTTTCACAGCTCAGATCATCATCAACCATGTACAGGCAAGAGATGGTGAAAAAATTGACAATGTAGAACAGGCACTCAACAGAGCAGTAGAAAATGGTGTAAAAAATCTCGTTGTACAGCCAACTCATTTGATGCATGGCGCAGAGTATGATGAACTCGTAGAAGCATTAGACAGCTACAAGGATAAATTTGAGACCGTTACAGTTGCTGAACCATTGCTCGGCGAAGTCGGAGACGATGCAGCTGTTGTCAATGAAGATAAAGCAGCCGTTGCAGAAGCTATCACAGCAGAGGCAGTAAAAACCGCAGGTTTTGATTCCTTAGAGGCAGCAAAAGAAGATGGTACAGCATTTGTATTCATGGGACATGGTACTTCCCACACTGCAAAAGTAAGCTATAGCCAGATGGCTACCCAGATGGAAAAATTAGGTTATGACAACGTATTTATTGGAACAGTAGAAGGTGAGCCGGAAGAGACAGCATGTGAGAACGTGATCGCAGCAGTAAAAGAAGCAGGATATACAAAAGTGATCCTTCGTCCTTTAATGGTCGTAGCCGGAGATCACGCCAACAACGATATGGCTGGCGATGATGACGATTCCTGGAAGAGCCAGTTTGTTGCAAGCGGTAACTTTGAAAGTGTGGACTGCCAGATCGCAGGACTTGGTGAGATCGATGCGATTCAGCAGATTTATGCAGCACATACCAAAGCAGCCATCGATTCTCTTGGGGATATCGCAACAACAGCATCTGCAGACAGTGATGTCCTTGCAGATGGAACCTACTCTGCAAAATTCGATACCGACAGCAGCATGTTTCATGTAAATGAAGCATATGACGGACGTGGAACACTTACGGTAAAAAACGGAAAAATGACACTCCACATCGTAATGCCATCCCAGAACATTGTAAATCTTTTCTTAGGAACTGCAGAAGATGCACAGAAGGATGGAGCAAAACTGATCCAGCCAACAACAGAAGAAGTTACATACTCTGATGGTTCCAAAGAGGAAGTATATGCTTTTGACGTTCCGGTAGAAGCATTAGAGAAAGAGTTCGACCTTGCACTGATCGGCACAAAAGGAAAATGGTATGACCATAAGGTCAGTGTTTCGGATACGCAGGCTGAGTAAGCTGGTGTAGAATTTCATACAAAAGAAATGCAGCGTGATCTGTAAGGTTAGAAGTTTTGAATCTGGAATAATATTAAAAGTAAATATCGGCAGATGACGGTAGACGCACAGATTGTTTTTTGACAGGCTGTGCGTTTTATGTTACTTGTAGTTCGATTAAATATATGGCAGATTTGTGATTCTGTGTTATAATAAATTGAGTTATTTATGCTTGAGTTTGTAGTTTGGAAGGTGGAGATAGTATGGAAAAAGTTATTGGTTTTCATCCATGGAACAATATATGATGTACGGCAAGGCAATGTGTTTCCATGATGAAACAATTGCAAAGCAGATATTGCAGACGGATGATGTTACAAGAATTAAAGAACTTGGGCGTCTTGTATCAAACTATAATGATCAAATCTGGAGTGGAATGCGTCAGATAATAGTATATGAGGGATTGGTAGAGAAATTTTCCAAGAATCAAGAACTAAGTGATGCATTACTTAACACAGGTGATGCATTTCTGGCGGAATGTGCTGTAAAAGATAAAGTATGGGGGATCGGGCTGTCAATGACAGATCCAAAGCGTCTGGAACCGTCATTATGGAGAGGACAGAACCTGCTTGGCTTTGCATTGATGATGGTCAGAAAGAAATTGAAATAGATATTATATTGACCAATTTAAGATAATTTATAATAAATACTTCAAAAGGATTAAGATAATAAATGATAACAGTATACGACAAAAATGGTATCTATATAGGAGGTGTACTGGAATCATAAATGAAACAATTTATAATTATAAAAAGAGAAGATAATGGAAAGGACATAAATCGAAATGGGTTTGTGTCCGTTTTATTATTCATTACAAAATAATAAAAAAATTCATGTGAAGGCTGATATATAATTTTGAGATTTTCATCTACTATTTTAGAATATTATGGAGATATATTTATGTATTTAGATGAAATAATAGTGTCCCCAAAAGATTTGATGATATATGATGGAGCTACAGACATTGCTTTTCTGGGAACAAAGAAAAGACAATAATTGTAACTCTACAGAAAATGATTTACTTTGATAAAAATAGGCAAAAGGAGACACAACATGGGTGAATTATCACTTAGTGTAGAGTCTCTTTTTGGTTTACATAGCAGAATAATGCAACTTACCTATCTTAAAACGCATCTTACCGCATCCCCTGTAGATTTCCAAAACAGATTATGTTATACCATGATCAGAGAGAAAAAGCGGTAAAGTTATTTTTGTCCAGCAATTTCGATTAAGTGATATAACAAAAAAAGGGGAGTGCAATATGCAGAACGAATATGAATCCACAGATATTATCCGTATTGAACATTTAAATAAAACCTTCGGTGATGTAAAAGCAGTCAGGGATCTGGGCTTTTGTGTGAAAAAAGGCGAACTGTTCGCCTTTTTAGGTGTGAACGGTGCAGGAAAAAGCACGACAATCTCCATTCTCTGCGGACAGTTATCGAAGGACAGCGGAACGGTACAGATCAAAGGAATCGATAACCAAAGAGCGGGCGAACAGACAAAGATGCTGATTGGCGTAGTTTTTCAGGACAGTGTGCTTGATAAGCCGCTCACTGTAAAAGAAAACTTAAAGAGTCGGGCAGCTCTCTATGGTATTACAGGACAGGCGTTTGAAAAAAGATTACAGGAATTGCTGGATATATTGGACTTTGGCGACTATTTAAACCGCCCGGTCGGAAAATTATCCGGCGGTCAGAGAAGAAGAATCGACATAGCGAGAGCATTGCTCCACAGACCGGAGATCCTTATTTTAGATGAGCCGACTACCGGGCTGGATCCGCAGACGAGACAGGTGATCTGGAATGTGATTGAAAAACTCCGCATAGAGGAGCAGATGACCGTTTTTCTGACAACCCACTACATGGAAGAGGCTGCAAATGCCGCGTATGTGGTGATTCTCGACAAAGGCAGTATTGTGGCGGAAGGAACACCATACGAGTTAAAAAACAGGTATGTGCAGGACATGATTTCTGTTTATGGTGTAACCGAAGCACAAATTAAGTCTTTACATTATAATTATAAGAAAGTACGTGATGGTTACCGGATAAAAGTAGATAATACGTCAGAGGCAACGAAACTGATCGTGGAGCATCAGGAATTGTTTCAGGATTATGAGGTTGTAAAAGGCGGTATGGATGATGTTTTTCTTGCAGTGACAGGCAAAACCTTAGGAGGTGGGCGCGAATGAGAACGATGACAGCTCTGATAAGCAGAAACAGAAAACTTTTCTTCCGGGACAGAGGGATGTTTCTTTCTTCCCTGATTACACCGGTAATTCTGATTGTTTTATATGCAACATTCCTTGCAAATGTATATAAAGATTCCTTTGCAACGGTGTACAAAGG